>Ga0210410_10000028_pt1 | contig 278651 bp, 251 predicted proteins | sample IncBWC4MmetaG_FD_161058 | JGI IMG/M metagenome (GOLD analysis project Ga0210410, IMG submission 161058) | Forest soil microbial communities from Barre Woods Harvard Forest LTER site, Petersham, Massachusetts, United States - Inc-BW-C-4-M | ecosystem: Environmental > Terrestrial > Soil >... | reverse complement strand
CCGAAACCGACAGGCCAAAGTACATGGTCTCGACGCCGTCGATCGCCCGATGCATGGAATCGAGATCGAGTAGATTGCCGACCACGACCTCCGCACCCAGAGCGCGCAATGCTTGCGCGCGCTCGTCGTCAGTTCGCACCATCGCCCTCACCGCTTTGCCTTGCTTCAACAGCTGTTCAGTGACCGTGCGTCCTACTGCGCCGACGCGGCCCGCCGCGCCGGTAACTAGGATGGGTTTTAGCATGTTTTTCCTCCTGTACGTTTCAGTTAAAGCGAAGGGCAGATCTTGTCACGAGGGTTTCACCGCCTTGGCGGTACCCCAGAGCGAACCTGGATTTACACGGTTTGGATGCAATGTCAGCATCTTCTCGTAGAGGTCTAGCGCCGTCGATGTGCTCGCCACGCTAGCGTTAAAGTCATGGAGGTATCTCCGGGTTTCCTCGATGTGCAGAGGAGAGCTATCCGGGTCGAGCACGCCATGTCCGGCAACTACTGCTTGCGGACGCAGAGCCTCGATCGTATCCAGCGCGCGTAGCCACTCACCTCTGGCCTGTTCGTTGCACTCCGCGAGATAAGGGTGCGAATTGTTGTAGACCGCATCCCCCGAGATCACCAGACCAATCGAAGGCACATGCAGCGCAGTGGTGTGCTTTGTGTCGGTATGGCCAAGTTCTACTACTTTTAGTTCTTCTCCCTCCAGATACAGCTTGTCGCCGTCGAGGACCTCTGGCGCGACCAAGTGCGATGGAACCTGACCAGGAAAGCGCGGCTCCCAGAAGGACCTTATGAATTCCTGGCTTATCTGGTTTTGCATGGCGGCAACGGAGGAAGCGGTGGCAAACGCTCTTGCGTTGGGAAACCCGTCGAGTACGAGTTTCAGACCGAAGAAATGGTCGCCGTGAGCATGGGTAACGTAAATGGTTGTAAGATTCTTGCCGCTTTCGGCGACCCAATCTAATAGCTCCTTCGAATGCTGCACGGACAGAAACGTGTCCACAAGGACAGCATCGCGTTCGCCGTAAATGAGTGTGACCGTATTGGTGACCCAAGCCAGATCTTCCTTGCCCGGCGGAAGGCCCTGCGTCGAGCTCCCGCGTTTCTTGGTCAGAAGCTTCCAATTCAGCTTGGGCATAGATTCTCCCTGCTCAATGAATGACACTTCGCCAAGATGCACCGCTCCACGAAGAATATCGATGTGGAATACGTGATTCAAACTTGCAACGCCAAAATCTCTTAATTGATATGGAATATGGACTTACGTGACCTGCCCCCGTCAAACTGTGAGTGTTGGCTCACCATCCACTACGTGTAGCAGGGCTTCGGGTCAAGAGCACCCCGCTCACGACCATGCCCCACACCAGGCCAATGGCGGGCCAGACGAACCGCGAATAGACGCCGTCCGGTGCCCAGAATCCGCCGCTCACCCAGGTGGTACCGCCTAGCAAGCCGAGCACGACGGCAACGACCCCGACCGCGAAGACGGCGTTCGAGATCAGCCGGGCTCGCCAGAGCCCAAACGCCGAGGCCATGACCAGCATGGCGCGCGGGAACGAACTCAACACGAAGCCTGCCCATACTAAGTCGTTCAGGCCCGTTGTGAGCGTGGCATTTCCCGCGCCGGCGATGGAGTACGCGAGGCCTGCAATCACCGCGATGAGCAGGAGAAAAAGCGCTCCGAGGGCGGCACTGGAGGCGGTCGCCGCCGCGCCCCAACCGTCTTGTCCCGCATCCGCCAGGGTGGTCCTGAGCGCCGCCGCGAACCACATGAGATTGAGGACAGCCAAGCCGTAAAACATGGCCGCGATCAGAATCCGCATGCGATTGCCGTCGTAGAACACTGCCAGTGCGTCGGCCGATGCGCCGACTTGCGGCTGATGGCCGTAGACGATGTACGCGACTATGAAGCAGAGCACGGACTGGATGCCGGCTGTCCGCCACAAGCGTTCCCAGAACGCGGGGGTTGTGTAGACGCTGGCGGAGGAGGTCGTGCCTGTGGATGCGCTCATGAGCATCTCCTTTCGACCGGAATCGGATGCGACGCGAGGCATTACAGCAAAACAGAGTATACCCTCACGCGGTTTGTAGTCCAATGAGTGCTGCGATGTCGGCTAGTTGGAGTTGGAAGCTATGTCCAACTCGGGGACTGGGCAAAGGAGTTCCGACGCCCCATGCTCCTTACCGTCTGTATCGAGGCTGGCCGGTCAACCCTAACTCATACTTCGTGGACCGGGCCCGCGCCGGTTTCCGCAAATAGATGTCTGGCCAAGCTCCTGCTTTGGCCGCTACCCAGGACCGCACGCGGTTCGCCAACTTATCCGCCCCACACCCGCTTCGAGATCTCCATCTTCCAGCGTCAGGAGACCTCCGTCTCCTCTTGACTTTTACTTATCATGGATGTCCCCGGTTTTGTCCCTCGAAACGCTATTTCCATCTTTCGTTTAGACGTTGCATGTCCGGCCACGAGTTCAAGCCACCAGCAAGATCTTCCCGCTACCACCCTTCTCTGCCGCTGCTTGAGCCTCGGCCGCTTCACTGAGTGGCAGCTCGCGGCTGATCGGGATCACCAGTTTGCCATCCCGGACGGACTCGGCCATGAACTGGAGCGTTTTCGCATCAGGTGTCACGTACACCGGTACCACCCTCACGTTTGGGTACTTCTCGGCATTCCGCGGTGCCCCGAGAACCGATGCAAACACTCCTCCCGGCTTGACCTTGGCGATCAATTTTTCAGCAGTCTTGCCGTTGACCGTATCAGCTACAACATCGAGCATCGGAAGATTGGCAATCGCATTGTCGTCATCGGTTGCGACCAACTGATCTGCGCCTATGGTCTTCGCTCCATCCATTTGGCTCTTCAGCACCCCCGCAATCACGACAGCTCCGCGTTGCTTCGCAGTGAATGCCGCCGAACGCCCGACATTTCCCGCAGCCCCTACCACCAAAACCGTCTGGCCCGCCTTGATTCCCGTAGCGGACATGAGCTGGTTGCCGGTCGTCGTCACCAGCGGCAGTGCCGCCGCCTGGATCAGATCGAGCCCCTTGGGGACTTTTGCCAGAATCGCGGCTTTCACAACGCAAAGTTCGGCGTAAGTATCGGCCGCCATGGCGAACACCTGGTCACCGGCAGAAAAGCCTTCCACTCCCGGCCCAATCTTGAGCACAGTCCCCGCGATATCCACCCCTAGCAGCCCCGGGAACTGCATGGGATAAGAATCCTTGGTTAATCCAGCACGCCGCTTGTAGTCGATCGGATTCACACTGGTGGCAGCGACCCGCACCAGCACCTCGCCCGCACCCGGAACCGGGTCAGGGTAGTCTTCGAACTTCAGTACTTCTGGACCGCCATATTGGTGGACAACAACTGCTTTCATAATTCACCTCCAAGTTGGACAAATAAGCATAAATGAACGGTTGGATGAAGAAAACCTCCGTCGGTCGAGCGGGAAGTTTATGGATTACGGCAGATATCCATCGCTTCTCCACTGCCCGTAAAGGATCAACTGCTCATTGCTCCAGTAAGGGCCACCAGGAGGCATCGATCGCTTTTTCAGGGTGTCCTCGACAGCTTGAGCATTGCCATGATCGTTTGCAGGATCCGACATATATGTGTAGTTGTCGAGCAGAACGTTATGTTTGTTCATGTGGTCGATATCAATCTGCCTGAACAGCGGTCGAATGTCCCTCTCGAAGGAAATCGGCATTTTCTCTCTCCTTTTTTACAATCGTTTCATGCTGCTGCGCTGTGCGCCAGACGTCGAGGGCCGATGCCCACGTTTGCATCTGTTCATATTAAAGCCGGAAGTGGGGTAAAGCACCTATTAGGCGACGGTATTTCCGACACCTTCGCAGTCGGTGCAGCGACAAAAAACTGGGGAATCCGAGAATTCCCGGTATGGGAGGGAAAGTCGCCTTCGTCCCACAATTGTTAGGGAGATCACATCCAAGGTGAGGCCTACCCGGTAGAGTAACTAGGGGATCTGTCTGTGCTTCCAGGTCGAATACTTTCTCGCCGCATCTTCTCCGGTCAGGTGACGCGGGCAGTGCTCCGCATCCTCGACTGGCTGGCCGAGCATACTTTGCCGCAGGAGAAGATTGCGGCTCACCATCGCACTGGGCGGCGCGGAGAGGAGGCGGCATACTTCCATCTACGGACACTGGGCTACACCATGGTCGCGCGCAACTTCCGCTCGCCACGCTGCCGCGGAGAGATTGACCTGATCGGATGGGAAGACGATGTTCTTTGCTTTATAGAGGTAAAGACGCGGACCACGCGCGACGTGAAGCCCGGAGAAGCAGCCGTGGACCGGCACAAGCGGCGGCTGGTGGCGGCAGTGGTGCGTGATTACCTTCGGCGATTTCCACCTTCGTGCCAGTGGCGCTTCGACGTAGTCAGCGTATACTATCAAGAGTCGAAGGCCAGCCAGCCGCAGATCGAAGTGTTTAAGAATTCCTCCCTGACGGCTTAGAATGAAAAAATCGTTATTCTAATCAACGAGGTCTAATAGTGCCTGAACTTAGAAAAGATCCTATTGTTGGACGCTGGGTGATTATTTCCACGGACCGCGCGAAGCGCCCAACCGATTTTGCGCGCGAAAACGTGAAGCTAAAGGGTGGATTCTGCCCCTTTTGCTACGGAAACGAGGGCAAGACGCCGCCCGAGATTCAGGCGTACCGTCCAGGATCGAATGGCGGTCCGGCCTCGCAGCGCGACACGCCGGGGTGGACGGTACGCGTAGTGCCGAACAAGTTTCCGGCTTTGGGGATTGAAGGCACGTTGAACCGGCAGGCCGAGGGCATGTTCGACCGCATGAACGGCATCGGGGCGCACGAGGTGATTATCGAGACGCCCGATCACAACGCGAGCCTGGCAACGCTGCCTCCGAAGCGAATTGAAGATGTGCTGTGGACCTTCCGCGACCGCATCCTCGACCTGAAGAAAGACCGGCGGTTCAAGTACATCCTTCTGTTCAAGAACCACGGCGAAGCCGCAGGAGCATCGCTCGAACACGCCCACTCGCAACTGATCGCGCTCCCCATTCTTCCCATCAACGTAGTGCAGGAACTGGAAGGCGCCAAGCAGTATTACTTATATAAAGAGCGCTGCGTGTTCTGCGACATCATCCGGCAGGAGACGGAGAATGGGAGCCGGGTGGTGGCCGAGAACGAGAACTTTCTGACCATTGCGCCTTATGCGCCGCGCTTTCCGTTTGAGACTTGGATTTTGCCGAAGCAGCATGAATCGGCGTTCGAGAACTCGTCGTCACACATGTTCGAGAACCTGGCCAAGGCGTTGAAGACGTTGCTCATCAAGGCTGACCGGGTGCTGGATAATCCTCCGTACAATCTGGTGATCCATACTTCGCCGGCGCAGGATCCGACCAACGACCACTATCACTGGCACATGGAGTTCATGCCGAAGCTGACCAAGACCGCGGGATTCGAATGGGGGACCGGTTTCTACATCAATCCCACACCTCCGGAGGAAGCGGCGAAGTTTCTGCGCGAAGCCAGCGTGGAAGAACCGATTCCAGCCACCGTGGGATAGAGAACGACATTCCCAGAACGAGCTAAGCAAGAAAAAGAGGGCACGGCTTGAGAGCTGTGCCCTTTGCAGTTGGACGGAGAGAGAAGTTGACGGTCGAGGATGGATTTCTGGGAGTCCTCACCACCAACGGCTTCAAAGGTAGAGTAGGCCGGGGGCGGGAGCTGATTGTCATGAAAATGTAAAAAGATTGGCTGGGGAAGTAGGCAGAGAGCGCCACTGAAGAAGTTGCCCGGTTCGCATCACCACGATTACGTGCCGGGCGGGGGAGTGCCGGTCCAGACCTGCTGCACGATTTGCCAACTGCCGGTGGGCTGGCGTTTGAAGATCATGACGTAGCTGCCCTTGGAGGTGAGTTTGGCGCCGGTGGCGATGGTGGTCAGGGTCTCCTGGAAGTCGCCGCTGTCGTAGGCGAGGTCGCCGGATGATTCGAGGTTCTGGCTGTGGAGGGTGAGGTCGCTCGTGAAAGTGGACATTACGGTTTGGAACAGGGCGCGGAGGGCGGCGGTACCGGTGATTCGTTCGCCGGTGGGTTGGAGGAAGACGGCGTCGGGAGTATAGAACTTCAGGATGGGTTCGAGCTGCTTCGTGCGAAGGTCCTGGACCCAGGCTTCACGCATTTTGGTGAGCGTCTCGAGAGTCGAGGACTGGGCGCCTGCGGTGGCGTTGGGTAGAAGAATCGATGCGAGGATGGTGGCCGAGGTCAAAAACAGAAAGCGGGCGCGGCGCGAGGTAGAGATGTTCATGCGACTCCTTTTACCTTAACCGTGGTGTACTCGTTATCGGCGCTATCCCACCGTACGGTCCTGAAATTCTTCATGCCAAGCCATCTGGATGGCCTCGAGTTTGCCTTCGTTGGACGCTCCGGGATCGCCTTTGAAGTCAGGCAGTTCGGTGACGTAACGGTGCAGGTCGGTGAAGCGGACGGTTAGGGGATCGATCTCGGGATGAGTTTCGGAAAGGAGGATGCCGATGTCTTCGGCGTCATCCCAGGTTAGCGGTTTGGGCATGGAGAGTTCCTTAATTCGGGCTTCGGGCTTCGGCGAGTACTGCCTAGTTCGAGCCCGATAGCTGAAGCCCGAAGCCCGGTTCTAGTGATGCTCTTCCGAAATGTAATTCCGGTTCCAGGCTGGAATCTCGACCACCACCTTACCGGGCTTCGTGATCTGCACCTGGCATCCGAGACGAGAGTTTAACTGCAAGTCGGCGGCCATGTCGAGGCGGTCGGCTTCGTCGTCGTCCATTGGCGAAAGATTTTCGGCGCCTTCTTTTATCCATACGTGGCAGGTGGTGCAGGCGCAATTGCCGCCGCAGGCGTGGTCGAGCGTGACTCCGAAGTTGAGGGCGACGTCGAGAATCGACTCCTCCTTGCCGTGATCTTCGTAGGGCAGCTTGCCGTGCTCGAACTGCACCGTCTTACCCTCGGGCAGGAACGTGAGTTGCACCGTATTTTCGCCGGGAGCATCTTCGGTAGCTGTGCCGGCGCCTTGGGATTTTTCCTCTGACATGCGTTGCTCCTAAAGTCTAGCAATTGGCAATTAGGAGTTGGCCAACTGCTAACTGCTAATTGCCCCTACTCAAAATCCGCCTTCGCCATGGGATGCGGCGCTGTGGGGCCTTCGCCCATATCGGCTTCGTCCATGGTCTTGCCTTTTAGTACAGTCGAGACGGCACTGTCCATCATCAACTCAGCCAGACGCGTCGTGCCCTGATTCAGCGCGTCGATGGCCTTGCGGATTGCCTGGTAATCGTCCTCGCCGTTTACCGAGACCAGGGCTTTCTCCATCTTTGCAATCTTTTTCTTCTCGTCGGTGGTGAGGTGCCCCCAGGCCGGACTCTTCTTGCCTTTGTCGAGCGCGGCGAGGATGGTTGAGGCCTCGTTGCGCGCTTCAATGACCTGACGCTGGCGGAAATCCTCCTCCGCGCTGTCGAAGGAATCGAGGATCATGCTCTCGACTTGCTCGTCCGTCAGGCCGTAGCTGGGCTGGACCTGAATTTCCGATTCCTTGCCGCTGCGTTGTTCGCGCGCTGAAACGTGCAGGATGCCATTGGCATCGATAAGAAATTTGACCTCGATGCGCGCCATGCCTGCCGCCATGGGGGGGATGCCTTTGAGATCGAAACGCGCCAGCGATCGGCAATCTTTCGCCAACTCGCGCTCGCCCTGCAGCACGTGGATGGCGACGTTCGCCTGGCCGTCCACTTGCGTGGTGTAATGCTGAGTCGCCGAGGCCGGAATGGTCGAGTTGCGCAAGATGATCTTGTCGGTGACGCCGCCCGCCACTTCGATGCCGAGCGAGAGCGGCGTGACGTCGAGCAGCAGCATGTTCTCGGTGGCTTCGGAGCCGCCGCCGAGGATATTGGCTTGCACGGCCGCGCCCAGAGCGACCACTTCATCGGGATTCAAGTCAGTGTGCGGCTCGCGATGGAACAGTTCCTTCACCAGGGCGCGGACCTTGGGAATGCGCGTGGATCCGCCGACGAGGACGACTTCGTCAATCTGTTCGGGCTTGAGGCCAGCGTCTTTCAATGCTTGTTTGCAGGGGCCGACGGTGCGTTCGATGATGGGTTGAATGAGTTGCTCGAACTGTTCGCGTGTGATCTCGCGCAGGTAGCGCTGGCCACTGGGCAATTCAACGTCGAGTTTCACCGAGGCTTGCGCCGATAGCGCGATCTTGGCCTCGATTACGGCATTGCGGATGGCTTGCACGGCTTCTGCGTTGCGGTGAAGGTCGAGACCAAGGTCGCCACGGGTGTCGTCGAGTGCAATGGTGATCAGCAGATTGTCGATGTCGTCGCCGCCGAGATGCGTGTCGCCGTTGGTGGAGATGACTTCGAAGATGCCGTCGTGCAGCTTGAGAATGGAGATGTCGAACGTACCGCCACCGAGATCGTAGACCGCGACGATGCCGTTTTGTTTTTTGTCCAGGCCATAGGCGAGCGACGCGGCGGTCGGTTCGTTCACCAGACGTAGAACTTCGAGGCCAGCGATGCGGCCGGCATCTTTGGTGGCTTGGCGCTGCGCGTCGTTGAAATATGCCGGCACGGTGATGACGGCCTTGGTGGCCGCCGCTCCGAAGAAGCGCTCGGCATTACGCTTAAGCTGTCGAAGAATGAGAGCCGAGATTTCCGGCGGGGTGAAGGTCTTCTCGCCGAGCTTGATGCGAATTACTTCGCCGGCCTGTAGGTCTTCCGCCAGGCGAAAGGGGAAGAACTTCAATTCTTCCTGAACGTCGTCAACCCCGCGCCCCATGAGGCGTTTGATCGAGTAGACGGCCCGCTCCGGGGTTTCGGTAAGGTGCTTGCGTGCGGCATTGCCGATGACGGGCTGATTGTTCTCGTCGAGGGCTACGACCGAGGGAACGAGGTTCGAGCCGTCGTCGCCGGGGATCACGACAGGGCTCTCCCCCTGCATGAAGGCCACGAGAGAGTTCGTGGTGCCGAGGTCGATGCCGACGATGCGATCAGGGGACATTTGTAATTTTGTAATCGGGTAATTTGGTAATCTGAAAAACTCTCGGGTTGCAAATTTACAAAATTACCCGATTACCAAATTACAAAATTCTCTTACTCAATTCTCCAAAACCTCGCTCACATCCCGTACCAAGTTCCTGATGTAGTTCCTGCGATTCAGCACGTCCACCATTTTGTCGCGTTCCTGCCTGCGCTCTTCTTCCGAAACGGGCTGACCGTTGTACTCCCGCTGGATCATTCCATCCCACATCTTCCAGCGTCCTTCTAGCTCACGTAGAAGCGCTTCCTGCTTCTCCTCAAGTTCGAGCTTCTGGCGCCCGATTTCTTCGATCAGGGCGGGATCGTCCTCGCCCATCTTCTTCTGCATGCGTAATTCTTCCAGCTGCATGTTCAGCTCGAAGACCTCTGCCAGCAGCTCCGGCGGTACGATCTGCTTTTTTATCTCTCCGGTGGAGCGCGCCTGCTCAGTCGCGGTCTTCGACTGCTCTTCCAGTTCCACGCCTTCCAGCTTCAAGAGATACTCGGTGCGCTTGACCGGATCTTTCAAGGTGCGATGCGCGTCGTTGAGCAGGGAACTCTGTTGCAAGCTCCACTCCTGCTCCCGGCTGTCGGAGCGCGCGTTAAGATCGGGATGCAGTTTTCGGCTCAGTTCGTAGAAATCCTTTTCCAGAGCCGCGACATCGAGATTCAATTTGCGCGGCAGCCCGAAGAAAGTGAAATAGTCCACCGGAGCGGGAGGCTGAACCTTGCCACAGGCCTGACAGAAGTGCACGGCGCGCATGGTACCGCACGACCAGCAGGATTGAGTTTCCTCAGGTGCGGGCTTCGCGGTGATGGTGGTGAGGTCTGAGGGCATCGTTGGGTCCCAGAAACTTTACCGCCGAGCACGCAGAGTGCGCAGAGAACCAGGAAGCAAACCCGGTTTGATCTTGGCGCTCGGCGTCCTCGGCGGTTGACTGTTTTCCTTCTTGGATCACGCCGAAAATGAAGTGCCGCAACCGCACGACTTCGTGGCCTGGGGATTCACGAAGACGAATCCCTGTTGCATCAGCGTTTCCTGGTAATCCAGAATCATGCCGTGCAGGTAGATGAACGACTTCGGATCGACGAAAACGCGCACATCGCCGTATTGAAAGATGCGGTCGCGTTCGCGCGGCTGGGTGTCGAAGCGGATGTTGTAGCTTAGACCTGAACACCCGCCGCCCTGCACGCCCAGGCGAAGTCCGCCCTGCTCGGGCGAAATGCCTTCCTTGGCCATCGCGCCGCGTACCTTCACCAGGGCTTTGTCGGTGACCTGAATGCCCTTCGCCGGCGCGGTTGGCGCTTGTGCGGTTTGCGTCGTTTGTTCGGTTGCCGTTGTCATTGTCGTTATCTTGCGAATTCCTGGCGCAGTCCCTCAGCGGCCAAAGCCGCCGCAGATGCGCGGCGTTTGCAGCGCGGCTGTAGCCGTGCCCTTTCAAATCTTAGCCGCGCGCGGAAACTTACTGCGTTACCGCCGAGGCTACCGGCTTCGCAGCTTCCTGCTTTTTCTTCCAGTCGCCGATGGCGGCGCGAATCGCGTCCTCGGCCAGCACGGAACAATGGATCTTCACGGGAGGAAGCGACAGCTCCTTCACGATGTCCATGTTCTTGATGGCGAGGGCTTCGTCCACTGTCTTGCCCTTGACCCACTCGGTGGCTAGTGAAGACGATGCAATCGCGGAGCCGCAGCCAAACGTCTTGAACTTGGCTTCTTCAATCACGTTGGTCTCGCGGTTGACCTTGATTTGCAACTTCATGACGTCGCCGCACTCGGGTGCGCCGACCAGGCCGGTGCCCACGTCAGCGCTGCTCTTGTCCATAGAGCCGACGTTGCGAGGATTGTTGTAATGATCGATTACTTTATCGCTGTATGACATTTGTGTACTCTCCCGAAATCAAAGTCTCAAGTTAGTGTGCTTCTCCCGCCCACTTCACGTCCTTCAAATTGATACCTTCCTTCGCCATTTCGTAGAGCGGAGAAAGTTCGCGCAGGCGCTCGACAGTTTCGATTACGCGATCGGCCACGTAATCGACCTCGGCAGCGGTGTTGAAGCGGCCGATGCCGAAACGGATCGAACTGTGCGCCAGATCGTCGCCGGTGCCGAGAGCCTTCAATACATAAGATGGTTCCAGAGTCGCGGAGGTGCAGGCCGAGCCGCTGGAAACCGCGATGTCGTTGATGCCCATCAGCAGCGACTCGCCTTCCACGTAGGCAAAGCTGATGTTCAGGTTGCCGGGCAGGCGGTGCTCCATGGAACCATTGATGTAAGTTTCATCGAGGCGGCTCATGATGCGGTCGCGCAGGCGATCACGCAGGCTGGCTAGCTGAACAGCCTCGCGAGACAGCTCTTCCGAAGCGATAGCACAGGCTTTGCCCAAGCCGACGATGCCGGGAACGTTCAGTGTGCCAGAGCGCATACCGCGCTCGTGGCCGCCGCCGTCGATGATGGCGGAAATCTGCACGCGCGGATTCTTGCGGCGAACGTACAACGCACCGACGCCCTTGGGCCCGTACATCTTATGCCCGGAGATCGACATCAGGTCGATGTTCTGCTTGTTCACATCGATCGGAATCTTGCCGACGGCTTGCGTAGCGTCGGTATGGAAGATGATGCCGCGCTCGCGACACAGCTTGCCAATCTCGGCAAACGGTTGCAGCACACCGATTTCGTTGTTCGCGGCCATGATGGTGACGAGGATCGTTTTGTCGTCCATCGCGCGCTTCAGGTCTTCGAGATCAACCAAGCCATCCTTCTGCACGGGCATGTAGGTGACGCGGTAGCCGTACTTCTCAAGGCGCTTGCAGGTGTCGAGCACGGCCTTGTGCTCGGTGACCGCGGTGATGATGTGGTTGCCCTTCTCGCGGTACATCTCGGCCACGCCCTTGATGGCGAGGTTGTCGCTCTCGGTGGCGCCCGAGGTGAAAATGATTTCTTTGGTGGTGGCGCCGATCAGTTTGGCGATGCGCTCGCGGGCCGTCTCTACGCCTTCTTCGCCTGCCCATCCGAACGAGTGATTGCGGCTGGCGGCGTTGCCAAACTTCTCCATGAAATAGGGCAGCATCTCTTCCAACACCCGCGGATCCATGGGCGTGGTGGCGTGGTTGTCCATGTAGATGGGCAGCTTCACTCCCTGAGGAGCGGCGTGGTGCGTGACTGGAAGTTGCTGGGGGACCTTGACTTCGGTGCTCATTTCAGTTTGTTCCTCCGACCAGGCTGTAAGAAAGTTCCGACTCGATCCTTAGGATGTAGTTCTTTGCCCGTAGGATTCTCGTCTCGATTATCTCGTTTCGACGTAAATTCTCGTCCGCACTCAGCGGACGATGGTTGTACGGTTGCAGCTCATCTACACCCGACCTAAATTCCGAACGCCACTTCTCAAGTTCACCTTTTAAGAATTCTATGAATGCCATAAGTGCTCCTTCCAATAGATACTTTAAGAAATCGTCACGAACTCCGCCTGCTTGGGAACCAGGCCCTCAGCTACTTCCGGCTCCTCCCGCATGTGCGAAATCTTGATGCGCTTCAACACCGCTTCGATGCTCTCATTCACCTTGCGCAGCGGTTCGCGGATGTTGCAACGGTTGCTCTGACCACACGCCCCGCGAACGGTGACACAGGAAGTGATGAACAAAGGGCCGTCAATGGCCTGAATTACTTCGAACGCCGAAATCGTGTGGGCTGCGCGCGCCAGGCGGTAGCCGCCATTCGTACCGTGCTGCGATTGCAACAGGCCAGCCTTCACCAGGCGCTGCAAAATCTTGGCCAGGGCCTCGGGCGGGATGCCGAAAGAATCGGCAACGTCCTTCGCGCTGGCGCTACGAGTTCCCTCGTGCGCGTGGTCGGCCAGATGCTTCATGGCCATCAGCGCGTAGTCCGCCTTTTTGGTTAGTTTGAGCATTCTGATTCCCGACGGCTGATTCTCAGCCAAGGGTCTGGATCCGAAATCCGACCTTTTCCGTCGTAATTCATTCTATGTCCATAACCTGAGATTATGCAAGTCCTTACAGGCAGATGAAGAAACTGACATTGAATGGTAACTATCAGCGATTGAATGGTTTACCCATTGGCGATGGTTTCGGTCGGAATTCTGGAACGCCCCAAACAACTCCGATTGGCCGAGCCTACGTAGAAATTCACCGCGGTGCAACGTTGAGGGACTTGACAAGTGGAACAGCAAGGCTAAAATACCGGGAAATTCCCACGAATCCGTTCCCCGCGTATTCGATGAGGGTACTGCTTCCGCATTTATGACCTCAAAGCCGTTCTCGCAGCCTCAAAACGCGGGCAAGCAACCATGCAAACATCCGCGCGTGCAAATCGTCAGCCGCGACGAAGACGCCGAGTTCGTGGAGTGCCTTGAATGCCGCGAGGTCTTCGAGTCCAGCGAACTCAAGGACATGAGCATCGAGGAAAGCGGCGAAGGCGAGGCCCAGGAATCGTAGGAAACCAAGCTAGAACCTGAGCACCTTCGTAACTACGCGCACGAGGTTCCGGCTTTCCCCGGCAATCACCGCTCTGCTAGTCTGCAGCCGGGGGCGTGCATTTTTGCACGCGCAAACTCATGCCTGCCGTAGCGCTGGTCGTCGACGATTCCATGCTGATCCGCTACACCGTCTGCCGCTTTCTCGAAGAGCGCGGCTTTGCGGTGGAGTCGGCCACCAACGGCGTGGAGGCGCTCGAGATTCTTGCACGCGCGCACCCCGACTTGATCGTTACCGACATGCAGATGCCAAAAATGTCAGGCAGCGAACTGATTACCGCCCTGAAGAACGATCCCAAAACCGCCAACATTCCGATCATTATTGTTGCAGGCCGCGCCAGCGGCTTCGACGAAAAAGAAAAGCGTGCCAACTTCGCCATCTATAAGGATATCGACATCCAGGGTCAGCTTGAGAAGGCGCTGAATGCAGTGATGGGGAAAAGCAACGGTACCGCGTCCAGGAAGTAGGCCGCCACCTAGCGCAGAACCAGACTCGCCTCGGCGGAGAAATCCATAGCAGCAAAATCCTTCGCCAAATACTTTGGATAAGCCGCGGCCGCAATCATGGCGGCATTGTCGGTGGAAAGCGGGCGCGAGGGGAAATACACGGGCAGGCCGTCTTCGGCTCCCTTCTGCTCAAACGTCTCGCGCAATTCGTTGTTCGCCGCCACTCCTCCCGTAACAAAAAGCGTGGCCACGTCGTAGGCGCGGGCCGCAGCCAAAGTTTTGCCCACCAGATCTTCCACGATCGCGCGCTGGAACGACGCCACCAGGTCGAGCGTCTTCTTGTCGCAATGCGCAAGGTAATCCTCGATCTTCGGTTTGGAGATGTTCGCCAAAGCCTTGCGTCGCAACTCGATGGAATGGCGCATGTCGTGAATTTCGACGTAGCGCAGCACAGCCGTCTTGAGGCCGCTGTAAGAAAAGTCAAAGCGCTGCTGATCCGTTTCTATTTGCCTTTGTCCGCGATGATCTTCTTTACGACGTTCCCGGCGGTCGCGGTGCTTAATCTGCGCCGGCGGAAACTTCACCGCAGTCGGGTCGCCGTGCGCGGCGAGCCGGTCGATGATCGGGCCTCCCGGATATCCCAAGCCAAGCAGCTTTGCGACTTTGTCAAAAGCCTCGCCGGCTGCGTCGTCGCGGGTGTGGCCGATGTTCTCGTATGTCCAACCTGCGTTCCCCTGCACTGCGAGATACAGGTGAGTGTGTCCGCCCGACACAACCAGAGCGAGCACGGGAAATTGCAGTTCGTGATTGCCTTTCTGCCGCTCCTCCAGCAAAACCGCATGAATATGACCCTCGAGATGATTCACGGCAATCAACGGCTTGTCGAGCGCGAAGGCCAGTGCCTTGGCATAACTAATGCCCACCATCAGCGCTCCGGCAAGACCAGGGCCCTGCGTGACTGCGATCGCGTCAACCGAGTTGTAAGTCTGATTGGCCTCAGCCAACGCCTGCCGGACAACAGGAACAATCGCACGCAAGTGCTCGCGCGATGCCAATTCGGGCACGACGCCGCCGTAAGGCTGATGGGTAGCAATCTGCGAAGCCACCACGTTCGAGATGAGTTGCTCTCCCGAGCGCACCACAGCCGCGGCGGTCTCGTCGCAGGAACTTTCAATGCCGAGGATGTAGGCGCCAGGCACTAACTACAGTTTCTAGTTTCTGGTTTCCAGTTGCAAGTCTTGAGGGCGCGAAAGCGCGACCCTCGCGCTTGCCAGTTCTTACTCCAGTTTAATCTCATCAATCTGAAAGTCGAACTTGCCCGCTGCCGGGCCCCCGACAAAAAGGATCGCAGATATATCGTGCCCGTCAGTGCCGTTAAACGCGGTGAAGGGGAAAGTGACGAGCTTCCACGCCGGTCCCGCGTCGAAAGTTTGTTGCGATGGCATCCTGCCGCCACTTTCCGTGAAGAACATGACGCGGTAGGTCTGACCGTCGCCCTTGGCCCAGAAGGAAATACTTCTCTTCGTAGACAAGTTCACCGGAGCAAACGGCTGCGCACCTGGAGAGAACATCACGCCCGCCCAGGCAAACGGCAGCCCGCCATCGATCGCTCCAGACACATCCAGAGCGTGCGCATTGCCGTTCGCGCCGCCGTCGACCACTTTCATGTCAGCGGAGGATTTGCCGCCCATGATGTTGTCGGCAGAGATCATCCAGCCACTGCCGAATTTCGTGTCGAGCTTGCCATTATCAAAGTCGCTGATCAGGCCCGTGTCCGCTCCCGCTGGCGGAGGCGCCTGCGCAACTTTCGCAGCCTCCTGCTTCGCCTTGTCGATGGCCGCTCGGTAAGTTGTGCGGTCGTCTTCCGTCCCCAGCTTCCAGACAGAAACGATGTCGCGCGTGGCCAGGATGTCCTGCGTGGGATCGCCCTTTACCAGCACCAGATCGGCGCGCTTGCCGGCAGTGATGACGCCCCGGTCATCAAGATGAAAAGCCGCCGCCGGAACCGAGGTCGCAGAGGCAAGCGCTTCCTGCGGCGTGAGCCCGGAGCGGACCAGCAACTCCAGCTCGCGATGAATGCTAGCCCCATGCGATGTCCCGGGATTCGGCGCGTCGGTCCCAGCCAGCACTGAAACATGCGCAGCTTTCAACTGTCCCACCGCCTGCTCGGCATACTTTTCACTCAGCGCCGTCGGAAACTTGGGAAACGAACGCTTGAGATTTCCCGCATCGTCGCCGCTGAGATAAGGCGCGAGACGCGGATCTGTTGTAAGTGACTCCCCACTCGCGTTGCCGCCAACGCCTTCGAGAACTGTGAGCGTCGGCACCACAAAGGCATGATGAGACGCAACAAACCGTCCGAAGTCCGGCGCGGGCGCGCTGTCGGTGAAGAGATGAGCCAGTCCGTCCGCTCCCGCTTCAATGACGTCGCGTGCTTGCTGCTGGCTGCCAATGTGGACCACGGCCATCTTCCCCCGCTTATGCGCCGCGTCTATCACAGCTTTCAGCGTTTCTTTGCTGAGCGTGGGCCGATGGTCGCCGTAAGTGCTGGCATCGTCATAGACAATCTTGATGTAGTCCGAGCCTTCGGCAACGCGCGCATCCACCCAGGCCTGGGCCTCGGCCGGCGTGGAGAGCGTGGGAATCGGAATGCCATATTCCGTCCCGTGGCCGCCGGGCGCGGTCGCCAGCGTTCCGGCGGAACGCAGGTCAGCCATGTCGAGGTCTTTGCCCTCGGCTTGCTCCTTCTTCGTCTGTTGCATGTACTTCACGTCGGTGAACATGTCCAGTTCGGTGGTGACGCCGAAGATCTCCGCCTCTTTCAGCGCATCGCCCCAGGCATGAGTATGCGAATCGATCAGGCCGGGGAGCAGGGTGTCTCCCGCGGCGTCGATCGCCTTCACATCGGAGGGGACTTTCAAATCTTTGCCCACCGCCTTGATCTTGCCGTCTTCCACCCAAACGTCCGTATTGGCTAGGGTTTTCTGGCCATCGAACACGCGCGCGTGGCGAATCACGAAATTGTTGCCCGTATTTGCGCTTGCCAGGAAAAGCGCCGGGGCAGACAGAAGCAGGAAGAACGCCATCCAGCCAGCGATGCGTCGGATATTGGAAAATTGGAAATTCATAGTGTCCTCTCAATAGTGGTTGTTGGTATGGTCGTGCAATGCCAGTTGCCTCGCCAGTACAAACCGTCACGCGGCCGACGTGACAATTGTCACCATGTAAAGCAACCTTGACATCCAGAAATGTAAAGCACGCTTGACATCGTGTCAAGTGATTTCTTGGAGAAAAACGCCGGCGGTATTATGGGAGAGCGTGGGTTTCTGGGACAGCGCTCCATCATGTCCAAAGACTTCGCCATCTCGATCGTCAAGACCCTGCGCCAGCAAGGCTTTCAGGCCTACTTCGCCGGCGGATGCGTGCGCGATCTTGTGCTGAAGCGCGAGCCTGCGGATTACGACGTAGCCACCAGCGCCACGCCTGCGCAAGTAATGGAGGTCTTTCCCGATACCTACGCTGTGGGAGCGCAGTTTGGCGTGGTTCTGGTGCCGTTGCCACAGGAACTGCGTGCGGGCGGAACGGAAAATGCCACCTCGAAAGCCCAGGCTGTGGAGGTCGCGACCTTCCGCAGCGACCTTGGATATTCCGATGGCCGCCGTCCCGATGAAGTGCGCTTCAGCCAGGACCCACGCGAAGACGTCGCCCGCCGCGACTTCACCATCAACGGCATGATGCTCGATCCGGTCAGCGGCGAAGTGGTCGACTTTGTGGGCGGGTGCAGGGACCTCGAATCAGGCATCGTTCGCGCGATCGGTGATCCGGGGCGGCGTTTCGCGGAAGACAAACTCCGCATGCTCCGCGCGGTGCGCTTTGCGGCGCGCTTTGAATACGAGATCGAAGCAAAGACCCTGTCAGAGATCCAACGACAGGCCCATGAAATTCAGGTAGTCTCGCGCGAGCGGGTTCGCGATGAACTCACGAGAATGCTCACCGAAGGCCGCGCCAGACGCGCCTTTCTACTGCTCGATGAGACCGGCCTGCTCAAGGAAGTGCTACCGGAAATCACGGCCATGAAGGGCGTCGAGCAGCCGCCTGAGTTTCATCCCGAGGGCGACGTATTTATTCACACGCTGCTGTTGCTGGAAAATCTGCCGGCCCCGTGCCCGCCCACACTGGCCTGGGGCGCGCTGCTGCATGACGTGGGCAAGCCCGCAACGTTCCGCGTGGCGCCTGACCGCATCCGCTTCGATGACCATGTGAATGTGGGGGTCAAGATTGCGGAGGAAGTCTGCGGGCGCTTGCGTCTCTCGAACGACGATGCGAAACAAATTCTTGCCCTGGTCGACAATCACATGCGCTTTAGTCACGCCACGCGCATGAACCAATCGACGCTCAAGAAATTTCTCCGCATGCCCGGTTTCGATGAACATCTTGCGTTGAACCGTGCCGACAGCTTGGCCAGCCACCGCAATCTGAGCACCTATGAATTTATCCGGCAGAAACTCGCCGAGATTCCGCCGGAAAAGATTCGTCCGGTGCCGTTGGTCACAGGCGACGACTTGATTGCCGCCGGATACGAACCGGGGCCGCGGTTCCGCGAGATTCTGGAAGCTGTGGAGGATCTCCAGCTTGAAGGGAGATTAAGCTCGCATGACGCGGCGCTCGAGTTTGTGAAGCGCGAGTTTCCGCTCTGAGTGCGGCAAATTGGCCGAGCCTCCGTGTGCGGGATTGAAGTGCTAGAATCGACATCTCGATCAGGCGAGTCGGTATGGAGCAGGCAGGCGCGGGACTGGAGAAGATTGTGGTGGGCTCGCTGCGGCGTGTGCCGCAGGGCGAAGCGCCCATCCTTGCTTGGCCGCTTGTTTGCGGATCGAAAGTGGCCGAGCGCACCCGGGCCGTCGATTTTATCGGCACCGTCCTGCGCGTCGAGGTTCCCGACGCCGGATGGAAACGTGAGATGCAGAGTCTGGCGCCGCGGTATCTTGCTACGCTGAATCTTTATGCCGGCCAGAAAGTGGAGAGGATCGAGTTTGTGATTCGGCAGGGTTAAAAGAACCGCTTTCGTTAATCCCATTAATTCACCGCGAATGAAAGTCACAGAAAAAGATGTTAGCTACGTCGCCGATCTGGCCAACCTGGAGCTTTCCGCCGAGGAGCGAACGGGGATGGTGCGCGATTTGAACTCGATTCTCGGCTACATCGAACGGCTCAACGAACTGGACACGTCGAACGTGGAACCGATGGCGCAAGTATCAGACCGCTACGGCGTCGACCAATCGAAGCAGGGAAGCGAAAGATTCGCTTACGCTAGCCGCGAAGACGTGCGCGAGGGCCTGCGGAAGTCTTTGCAACAGAAAGTCGCGTTAGAGAACGCGCCCGATGCGGACGGAACGTTCTTTCGCGTGCCGAAAGTGATTGAAAGATAGGCGTCACCGACCACTTCGGACATTCAATGGAACCCCAACTCACCATCGATGCCGCCTGCTCCGCGGTGCAGGAGCGCAAGACGACTGCGTTCGCGCTGGCTGAGGCGCACTACGCCCGCATCGAGAAAGAGGATGGACAAATCGGCGCGTTTCTCACGCTCTGTAAAGAGCGTGCATTGGAACAAGCAGATCACATCGACCGCATGGCCGCCGAAGGCAAACAGTTGCCGCCGTTGGGCGGCGTTCCCGTAGGCATTAAAGATGTGATGAGCACACGCGGAGTGCGAACAACCGCGGGGTCGAAGATTCTTGGCCATTACATTCCGCCCTACGACTGCACTGCCGTGGCGCGCATGGAGGCTGCAGGAGCGGTCGTGCTGGGCAAAACGAACTGCGATGAGTTTGCCATGGGTTCGTCGAACGAGAACTCGGCATTTCATCCGGTGCACAACCCGCGCGACTTGAGGCGCGTTCCGGGCGGATCTTCAGGAGGCTCGGCGGCAGCCGTTGCAGCGGACATGGCCGTAGCCGCCCTCGGTTCGGATACGGGAGGATCAATCCGGCAGCCCGCATCCTTCTGCGGCGTGGTGGGATTGATGCCGACTTACGGGCGAGTGTCACGCTACGGTTTGATCGCGTTCGCGTCTTCGCTCGATCACATTGGGCCGCTGACGAAGACCGTGAAAGATGCTGCGATTGTGCTGCGGACAATCGCGGGGCGTGATCCGATGGATCCGACCTCAGCCGATGTTCCGGTGCCGGATTACGTTGCCGAACTGGAAAGGCCCGTGGGCGGCTTGAAATTGGGCGTGGCCAAAGAATATTTCGGCGACGGACTCGACGGTGAAGTCCGGCACGCGGTTGAGTTGGCCATCGACAAGTTGAAGAGCGTGGGTTGCGAGATTATGCCGGTTTCGCTGCCACACACGCCGTATGCGATTCCTACTTATTACTTGATTGCAACCGCAGAAGCGTCTTCGAATCTCGCCCGCTACGACGGCGTGCGCTACAGCTATCGCGCGGCGGGAGTGAAGTCGCTCTCGGAGATGTACCGGCGCAGCCGCGATGAAGGCTTCGGCGCCGAAGTGAAACGCCGTATCATGCTCGGCACTTACGCGCTAAGCGCAGGTTACTATGACGCCTATTACCTGAAAGCGCAGAAAGTTCGCACTCTGCTGACCCGCGATTTCGAAGAAGCCTTCCGCAAAGTTGATGCGATCGTGACGCCGACCAGTCCGACTGCGGCGTTTCGATTGGGCGAGAAATCGAACGATCCGCTGGCCATGTATCTGGCTGACATCTACACGGTGACCGCAGATTTGGCGGGCATTCCTGGAATTTCCGTGCCTTGCGGCGAGACCCGCGAGAAGCTGCCGATAGGACTGCAGATTCTCGGAAAACATTTTGACGAAGCGACGATCTTGCGCGTGGCGCAGGCGTACGAGCAGGCTGCCTAGATTGGCTCGTAGTAGCGCTCTCCGGCGCAGGCGCGGCAAAGAACTTTTTCTTGGGTGCGGACTTCTCTTCGGAAGTTGATCCCTTCGCCGCACGCTTCGCAAACCGCGCGCTCACCTTTGTATCCAGGAAATTCTTCGGGTAGCAATTCCACCTTTACCCACTGCGTGGTGAACAGGTCGTCATCGGTGATCTCGCGATAAGCGAGCATCTGCTGCTGGTTCTTGTCGGCAATCTCAGGATGCATCTGCCTTGCCAGCGCCTTCGAGGATTCTTTGGCCGCGATGCGGATTGCCTTGCCCGTGCGCACATCTACGAACGTCGCAGCAACTTTTCCCCAGTCCCGAAACTTCAGGGCGCGCTTCCCGAGGCGGCAACCTGTGACTACGCCAACGGCGTCGGTAGCGCAGCGGTCGATCTCTACAAAGGTGACGAGCCGCTTGCGGTCTTTCCCAGTCGGATCCTCGATGCCGAGCTTGATCAGGCCCAGCATCGCCAGACGCACCCCGAGCACTTGTCCGGCGCAGAGATGTCCGTGAGCTTGCTCGGCATCGCTGAGGTATTCGTCGAGGGATTTCATAGGAAGCTGTCAGCTTTCAGCTTACACCGGAACAGCTACTTTCTTCGCCAGCGCACGCCGTCCTTCGTATTCTCGATGATGATGCCAGCAGCAGTTAGTTCGGCGCGCAGGGTGTCGGACACCTTGAAGTTCCGGCTGCGGCGCGCGGCTTCCATCTCGCCGACTTTCTTTTCGATGTCGGCGTCGGAGAGTTGCCCAGATTGCACCGCATCTCGCAGTTCCGCGCTGATGTCTTTCTCGCGGCCCTCGCTCTGCGCCCAATCGAACACCTGTTTCATCTTTGGCCCGTCGTCGTCGTTGAGAACGGCAAAGACTCCGTCGAACTTCTCCAGCGCCGCGAGCATTGGCTGTGCATCATCCTTCTTGATATTGCCCGAATCGAGCGCGGAATTGGCGCTGCGCACCATCTCAAAGATCGCGGCTTGCGCCTGCGCCGTGTTGAGATCGTCATCGAGCGCGGCCTGTATGCCATCGACAGTCTCCCTCGCGAGCGTTTGCATCTCCGGATTAGATCCCTGCGGAAAACTTCGAGCAGTCAAACGCTGGCGGAAATTCCGCAGGCGTTCAACTGAAACGGCGGCCTGCTTCAGTCCGCCGAAAGTGAAGTTGAGCTGAGTGCGGTAAGGAACCGAGGTCAGAAGGTACCGAATCGAAGACGGCTTGTGCCCCTTCAACACCAGGTCGCGCAGCGTGTAAAAGTTTCCCAGGCTCTTCGACATCTTCTCGCCTTCGACCAGCAGGAAGCGCACATGAAACCAGAAGCGAGCGAAGGTCTTCCCGGTGAGCGATTCCGATTGTGCGATCTCATTCTCGTGATGCGGAAAGATCAGGTCTTCTCCGCCGGCGTGCAGATCGAAGCTCTCGCCCAGTTCCTGTATCGACATGACCGAGCACTCCAGGTGCCAGCCGGGGCGTCCCGGCCCAACCGACGTTTCCCAGGAAGCTTCGCCCGGCTTGGGCGCCTTCCACAGGGCAAAGTCGCGCGCGCTGTCTTTGTCGTATTCGTCAACATCGACGCGGGCTCCGTCGAGCATTTGGCTGAAGTCTTTTTTTGAGAGCTTCCCGTAGCGTGGAAACTTTGCAATGCGGAAATAATATGATCCATCTTCGGCGCGGTAGGCGATCCCCTTCTCAACTAACCTGACCACGAACTCCGCCATCTCTGGAATATGTTCAGTGGCGCGGACCAGCATCGGCAGCTCAATCCCAATCATGGCCGCATCTTCTACGAACGCTTTCTCGTACTTCGCGGTGTACTGCTGTACGCTGACTCCCTCGCGCGCCGCGTTGTGGATGATCTTGTCGTCCACATCGGTAACGTTCATGACGTAACGCACCTTGTAGCCGGACTGGCGCAAGAATCGCTGCAACATGTCGACGGCAATGAAGGTCCTGAAGTTGCCAATGTGCCCGTAGTCGTAGACGGTTGGGCCGCAGGCATACATCCGGACTTCATTGTCGCGGAGCGGATGGAATTCCTCGACCTGCGAGGACATAGTGTTGTAAAGGCGTAAGGCCATAGGGTGATTGCGCGATCAGACAAGAACCACTTATGGATGAATCACCAATTCTAGGGGGACGCGAGAAAGAGGGTCAACTGGCAGGCCCGGCGCTGGAAGCATGCGCAGGCAGCGCGTGATTATGCGACCGCAGCCGGTGCTGCACCAGAAAAACATAGTGCAAGGCGGAGACAATGGTGAAAGCAAAGGTGGCGCGCAAGAAAACAAGGCGCGCAATCCCGATCCAGCGCGTTGGCTGAATGCAAAACAACAGTACGAAGAACACTGCGGCGATCTGGGAAAATGTGTTTGCCTTTCCGAAGAGGCTCGGCCGGAAATCGCGCAGTCCCGCGATGGCGAACAGCACGGCGCTGGCGGCCAGAATAGAAATGTCCCGGCTGAAGACCAGCACGGTAAACTTCCAAGGAATTTTGTGCAGGATGGAGAGCACCAGAAACATTGTGCTCAGCAGAAGCTTGTCCGCGATGGGATCGAGATATTGGCCGAGCAGAGTCTGCTGGTGGAGTTTGCGGGCAAGCAAACCATCCAGGCCATCGCTGAAACCGGCAATTACGAAGAGAACCAGGGCCCAGAAATAACGGCCCTCCACCAGTTCGATCACGATAAACGGAACAAAAATCATCCGCAGCAACGTGAGCTGGTTGGGTGCAGTGAAAAGCTGGGACAGCTTCATGCCGGATCCTTCGCCGAATGAACTGCAGGGGGATGAACTGCAGCGCCCCGTGCGCCACGGCGCTGATCGGCGGCGCTGGCATCGCGTGAGCCCAGCAGCACCGCGGGATCGCTTCCCGTCTTGGCCGAGAAACGCTGCGAGAGCGAGAGCAAACTGCCGTCAGGAAGGTCGAGTTCAACGCGCTCAATCCGGTGCATGGGGAAGAAGACGACGGCGGGACTGAACAGTTCGCCATCCTTCACCATCACAATAAAATCCTCAAAAGATGCCAGCTCGATGCCACTCATGCTGAGTCCTTCCGGGGCCAGAGCCAGAATCATGCCCCAGAATTTGTCCCGTGGATTACCCAGGGTCACGACCACCATCGCTCCAGGCAGAAAAGGCTGAGAGTCTTGCATCATGCAACGATTGTCGCCGCCGCAGGCGAGACTTTGCAACTGGCAATCGCAGCGCAAGGTGGGTCATGGCATCGGGGATGCAGATGACAAAGGAAATAGTAGACATTTCCGCGCCGGACGCCATATTGTGACTCTGCTGTTCTTGGGGAAGGTTGCTCTCATATGAGGTACGGAAACGTGTCAAAGAACACGCGCACTCGTTGTCTCGGGATCCTATTGGCCGCGACGCTTGCCCTGGCGGGATGCGGAGGCAGTAGCAGCACGCCGCCGAATGTCCTGGTGAGCGTTGCTCCCAAGCGTTCAGCGGTGGCCGCTATCAGCCAGACGCAGCAGTTCACCGCAACCGCGACCGGTTCCAGTAATACCAGTGTCATGTGGAGCGTCGACGGGTTGCCGGGCGGCAGCGGCTCGGTTGGGACAATTAGCGCGAATGGTCTCTACACGCCGCCCGCAACCGGAGGCACTCACACCGTGACCGCGACCAGCTTGGCGAATTCGGCAGATTCGGACTCCGCCACGGTTGCCGTCACCGATCTCGCGGGCGTCTTCACCTACCACAACGACCTGTCGCGCGATGGCGCGAACCTGCAGGAGTATGGGCTGACCCCTTCCAGTGTGAATACCAGCACGTTCGGGAAATTGTTTTCCTGCCCTGTGGATGGCGCGGTCTACACCCAGCCGTTGTGGGTGCCCGGGGTGAGCATTGGCGGTGCGCTCCACAACGTGATCTACGTGGCCACGCAGCATGACAGCGTGTTTGCCTTCGATGCCGACGCCAGTCCGTGCGTGCAGCTCTGGCAGGTAAATCTGCTCGACACGCTGCACGGAGGCACAGCCAGAGAAACGTCCGTGGTTTGGAATGACGTGGGCAACAAGGGATTCGGATGCTTTGGCGACGTTTATCCCGAGGTTGGGGTCACAGGGACGCCGGTGATCGATCCGGCAAGCGGCACAATCTACCTGGTCAGCGCGTCCGAGATTCCGGGCGCAGGATCGGGCAACTGTTCACTACCGCCATTGACGTTCTTCCACCGGATGCATGCTTTGGACATAACTTCGGGGAGCGAGAGGTTCGGGGCACCGGTGACGATTGCGGCTCAGGTGGCGGGAACCGGCGATGGATCTTCCGGCGGTATGGTGAGCTTCAACTCGCAGCTGCACCATCAACGGTCAGGCCTTGCGCTCTCGAACGGAGCCGTCTATGTGGCGTTTGCCGCGCATGAAGACCAAACTCCCTATCACGGCTGGCTGCTCGGCTACAACGCTTCGAACGTGCAGCAGCAGGTCAGCGTTTTCAACACTACGCCCAACGGAATCAACGGCGCGGATGGCGGGATTTGGGCCGGAGGCGGCGCTCCTGCGGTGGATAGCACCGGGGACATCTATGTCTCCACAGGAAACGGCGTATTCGATGAAAGTTCGACCATGTCCATGGAAAACGATTATGGCGACAGCGTTCTCCGCCTTACTCCTGCGTCAGGGGCTACGCCCAATGGCGCCAATCTGCAACTGAACGGTTGGTTTACTCCTTACGACGAGTCAACGCTCGAACAGTTCGACACCGATCTCGGATCGGGCGGAGTGGTCTTGCTGCCCGATCAAACCGTCGGGCCTAAACACCTGCTGGTCGAACTCGGTAAGGATGGTGTTGTCTACTTGATTGATCGCGACCTGATGGGACAGTTTCAGCCGACCGACAACAGCCAGATTCCGCAATACTTCAGCGGGACGGGAGCGTTCTGGGGAACGGCTGCTTTCTGGCAGAACAATCTATATTTTGCAGGCAGCGGCGACACGCTGAAGCAGTTCTCTTTCGACCCAACCTCCGGGCTCTTCTGCAGCCCCCAGCCCTGCACCCCGTCCCCGGCATCGCAATCGAGCCAGTCCTATGGTTACCCGGATGCATCGCCGTCGCTCTCGTCACAAGCATCTACGAATGGCATTGTCTGGGCGATCGATGCCAGCCTGTATGGCTACGCCAGCCCGAATGTGCCTATTACAGTGAATTGCTATCAGGTGCCAGTGCCCGCTGCTTGTACGGGCCCGGCGATTCTGCATGCCTACAATGCGACGAATCTCGCCGTTGAATACTGGAACAGCACACAAGCCGCTGGTAATCGTGACCAGGCGGGCAACGCGGTGAAGTTTGTGCCGCCTACCGTGGCGAACGGCAAGGTCTACATCAGCACGCGTACGGAAATTGATGTCTACGGGCTGATTCCATGACGAGGCCGGGCAGTTATATTTCATCGCATGTCGGATAAGCTGGAGGACCACACCATTCCGATCTCATAGCAGCATGGTAAAATCTTGACTGGTAACACGTCCCCGTTCCTTTGGCCGGGGACTTCTGTTCCCCCCGAAGACAAATGTAGGCGCGTAGCTCAGTTGGTTAGAGCGCTACCTTGACACGGTAGAGGTCGCTGGTTCGAGTCCAGTCGTGCCTACCATATTTTCAATAACTTCCAAAGGTGGTATTCCTTCCAACTCCCGATTTGTGACGTTGCTTGTGCCATAACCCCCCTCCGTGCTCCCTGTTTCGCGGTTCGATGACAGGGCATCCAACGCTTTCCTCTTCGGATCGAGGCGGACGTGGGAGTAGTGACTCAGCATCTTCTGCGAGACGTGGCCCGCTATAGCCATGATGGTCTGATCGCTTGCCTGAGACTCAGCTAGTTCGGTAATCGCGTGGTGTCGCAAGTCGTGGAAACGGAGGCCCGTAGTGGGGCTGACCACTTCATGGACATCCGCTTTACACGCGGCGTCGGCGCAAGCCTTGCCCGGATTTTGGATTTTCCCGCATTGAGGACATTCAATCGCCGTCGTGAGCTTTCTCCATGCGGTACGCCAACTCTTCTGCGGCTTGGTGGGGTCAATCTTTCCGTTTTTGCAGCTAGGGAACACGCAATGAGACGGCTCTGTGCCAGCGAATGCCTGCGCCCGATGTAACAACTCGATAACAACTGCGAAGGCGTCAGAGTTCAAGGGGATTACCCGTTCACCCGCGTCCGTTTTGCTCTTTCGCACCGTGACCGTTCGCTCAATCAGGTCTACATCACGCCAGAGCAGGCTTTTTAGCTCGCCTCCCCGCATTGTCGTATTCAAGGCAAGGTTGGCGGCCAATCGAGCCGTTTGCCACTCGGGGCGGAGTGCCGCGGCGCTTAGAAGGTGCCGTTTTTCATCGCGAGACAACGCACGCCCTATGCCGCGCCGTTCTTTAAGCGGTCGAAGGTCGCTCCCGATGATATGCCAGCGTTTTGCTCGCTTAAGGATTCTCCGAACCACGCCCATTTTCATATTGACGTAGCTAGGATTGCCATTTTGGGTTTCGCGGAATGCGAGAAGGTCATCGGGCGATATCTTCGACAGCCGAGTCGCACCAAAGAATTTTCTCGGCTGGACCAGGAGTTGCGTTTCCTTCTTGACGCTTCGCGGTGACAACTCCAGACGACGACTCAAGAGATAGCGATCTGCTGCCTCGGAGAACGCGAGATGGGAGAACTGCTGACTAGCCGGACTGAGCTTGCCATCTTGGGCCTCGGCAATTTTCTTCTTCTCTTCGGACTGAGCCTCGCGCCAATCCGACGTATGCAACGACATGCGATAACGCTGCCCGTTGACGGAAAAGTCCGTCCAATAGGTCTTATTTCGCTTAAAGATTGCCATTTCTGTCACCTCCCCTTTGTCGTACCGCCCTTCTTCCTAGCCCGCTTTCGACGCCACTGCTGACCGTGGCTCTCCCACCATTGCCGCTTGAACTCTCGTTGTGCTGGCAAGGCACATTCATCCGAGCAGAACTTTTGATTCGGCTTGATCTTGACGAAATAGTGGTTTTTGCAGTCGTTTCCGTGGTTCGCACAGATGCCGAGACGCTGCGAATACTGCAACAGGCTCAGCCACATGTACTCGTTCAGGTCACGAGGCGTCAGAAACAAGGAACTGCGCTCCCAATCCACGCGGATCAACTGCATACTGCTCCCCTGGTATTCCGGTCGGTCTGCGATGAGTCCCAGACCCCAAGAAACGGCCTGCGCCCCACCTATCTTTCCTTCCCAAACGTCCCGCACGGCCCTCTGACTCTCGGCAAAGCTCTCCGCTCCCCCAATCCACGCCGTCCCTACTGCCTCAATCCATTTCGACTCGAAACCCTCGAAATCGACCGCATTCGCAAAAGCAACCAACAGCTTGGCGGCCACTTTGGTAAAGCGGATCGGCAGAGTGTGTAAAGGACGCTTCATGCGAGCGCTAGATGATCAGCTAAACAGATGCACTCTAGTACAAAAAGGATTCGTGGTCAAGCAAAAAGCCGCCTCGCTAGAATGGAAGACCCGGTTTACATGTGCTAGAGTAGCGCATGCATGAATCGACTCCTGCTGACCTGCATCTAATTGGTGGAGGGCACATACCGCACCAGGGAGGGAAACATGATCGAACCTTTGGAATCAATCGAGTCAACCGCAAAGTCGCTGGCGCTGTCGCCGTGGACCGTGAGGGCCTATATCAAGAAGGGCAAGATAAAACCAGTTCGGATCGGTCGCAGAGTGCTTATCGAGCAGGCAGAGATACGCCGGATTGTAGAGGAGGGGCGAAGTGATCCGACCGCACAAACTGACGGAGCGGAGGAATGACACCCGACGCTAGCAACATTCCCCAGTTCCTAGAACAGCTACGCCAGAGCCGATTCTACGGAAGTCTAGAGATCAAGCTCGAAGCGGGCCGGATCGTTCTGCTGAAGAAAACTGAAACGATTAAACCCGCCGAAGAACACACAGCCGTCAGCGCGCAATCGAAACACTCGGGAGCGAATCATGGGAACTCACAACCCTAGCCCCCGGATCGAAGAGACCACTCCGACCACATCTAATACTGCTCTCGAAGGTGACGCTGTCGCACCTGAGCAGGAACCTCAGTTTGTAATTTCCACGAATCCAGAGACTCTACCAGCCTCGCCAGATATCAGCCCGTATAAAAACCTGCACATTCGGGATGCCAACAAACTTCAAGTGCACCTTGTAAAGCGCGCTAAAGCCCTCTTCGATGCTGGCGGGAATCTGACCAATGTGACAAATGATCTGTTGCTAAAGAATTCGGAACTTGGCAACCCACGCTTGACTCCACAAACCGTAAAGAGTCTCGCTTCCGAGGTTCTTCGGCATGTAAGTAAAGAAAAGGCCGTCTCCGGCAAAACCTCAAACCGCACTACGATTCTGTCGGCTGAAGAATGGATCAACGCGGATTTTAGCGGGACAGAGCAGCAGGTTATTGTCGGAACGCCCGAGAATCCCCTCATTCGCCCTGGCACCAAGAACTTTATCGAAGCACCGGAAAAAGCGTTTAAGACAACTATGGTCATGCGTCTAGGGATGGGCATGGCAGCGGGTCAGACCCTCTTTCCCGCCCTTCCGATAACGCGCCCGGTGAAGGTCTTGTATCTCCACGGAGAACTCTCTCCAGCGGAAATCAAAGAACGAACGGTTTCGGCTGTACAGGGTCTAACAGTGCCGAAGACCTTTCTCCAAGGGCGAGACTCGAACGCGCATCTCATCACCAAAGAGGGCCAGAAGGTGATTCGAGATTTGGTGGCCCTGTATCGACCTGACGTTCTGGTTCTTGATCCGTGGCAGTCGTTCATCGCAGGTTCGGACGAAAATAGCTTCAAGGACATGTCCGCTGCCACAAAATTTCTCGACACTCTGATTGAGGAATTCGGGGTCACCCTTCTCATACCCATTCATCAGGGCAAGGATCACAGCAAAGGTGCTCGTGGGCACTCGACACTAGCAGGCTGGCGCGATACGAGAATTAGGCTTGTACCGATTCAAAATAATCTTTCCGTTCGCGTCACTGTTGAGCCGCGATGGGCGACCCCGCCCGATCCCTTTGAGCTCAAGTTTAAGAACGGAACAGTATGGCCCGACAAGGCTGCTTGGATGGGACAGACTGCCAAGATTCGGGAGTTTGTTCAAGACAACGGTGGCCTGACTACCAAGACTGCGGTAGGCGAACATCTGAAAGTAACGCCAGGTGCGCTGCGTCACGCTCTGAAACGTGCTGAGGAGGCCGGAGCCATCACGATCAGTGGAGACGAAGTGACGCTGCCCTCAGTCCAATGATGGGGAGGCGAATTTATTTTTCCTCTTCCGTCCCGCTCGCCTGACAGCCGGAACACCCCATATAGTGGGGGTGTGTCCGTCCTGTGTTGCGGGGAAGAGAGCGGACAAAAGAAAAAATCTCTCAAATCGTTGTGACATATAGGTTAGTTTCATTGTGGGACAGCGCGACAAAGCTGGACAACGGACGTTTCGTCCCATCCGATGCGGACAAGAGCGTTTCCTACTTTTTTCTCGGCTTTACTCGGTTGAGGCCCCAACGGGGTCAATGAGCGTAATGGCGATATTTCGCCAGTTGGGACCACTCTAAATGGCTTTTGGCATGAAGTAGGTGGGACAATTAGCCCATGGAAGATCACGACGCCAAACGACATCCGGGCCCATGGCGAGTGATGCAGGTGGACTCAGAGTTTGCCGGAATCCTTGTTGCTGTTGGCTTTCTCGTGCTGGGTCTCGTGAGCATGCCCGTCGCCACGGGCTTCGTCCTAGGGTCCATTGCTCTCGGCGTGGTGGTTGCACTGCTGCTTCGCTTCACGCCTAAGAAGTTCAGTCGCGTGGTTCTGGGAACCGTGATCATCCTCGCTGCGGTCGTGCTCTGGTGGCTGGGGCATAAGCCTCGACGACCGCGTACTGTCTCGTCCAATGCCCTTTACGTCTTACCAAACAACGTTCCGTTTAGATTCCACAAGACTGGTTATTGGCTGGAATGTTGGTTCGACCAACATGACAATGTGGATCGATGCAAACTTACGGATGAACACGGAACCGTGTCGTTTGAGGACGAGTTCCTCCGATGCGCAGGCTGCACGCCACTCCCTCAGAGCGAACTGGTCCTTAAAAAATGGGAGACCGGACGGACATGGATCCAATCGTGTGACAAGAGGGTCAATGTCCCGATCATCTACTTACCATTCGGCGAAACCTTGCTTCCCCGAACCCTCTATAACGAGGCCAAACAAGATTGTGATCGAGGAGCACCTTGACGAAACCAGGCCATTTCACTCATTATGGCTCCATTTCCGACAACTCGTCCTCGGAATATGTTACGAGAAACTTCCCGTGAGTCCGAAGACCTTTCGCAATCGCAATGACGCTGAGGATTGCTCGTTTTGTTTCCGATTCGTCGGCAGACAAAATGTCCTTGGTGCCCATTTGAGCCAGCTCCTGAATCGAGCGAAAATAATCACCCCGCAACCACTCCGGCACTTCTGGATTCCGCGATTCCGTGCGGGCCAGTTCAATGATCGCCACCATGGCATAAAGGTTCCAATCTGCCGCACTCCCTTTGCGATGAATCCTTACGAGTTCTGGTATGGAGGCGTATGATGCGTCCCCAACGTCCCCTTGGTGATGCAAGTCCTCCCACAATTCCTGCCAAGCGGTTGCGGCGTCCTGTTGACTCTCAAGTTTTCGCAAGGAAGGACGCGGGTCAAACGGGGTTTTGTAGCCGCCCTTCAGATGGTTCCATCGCTTGTCGTCGAAGCTCAGCATACGAGCGGAATCTACCATATCCAGGGGCTGCGGCGCGTAGTTTACGTAACCAGGCGATAGCGCTCATTGAGAAGTGGCCGATCCGGGTCAGTGCGATGGCAGGCAAGAAAAAGCCCTGACTCCAATCTCCCCCTACCGTTGAAGTCAGGGCGCCATCGTGCTCTTGATCTTTCGGGTGGGGAGAACGTTAATCCCATCAGAATGCGATAACAGGAGCCTTTTGGCTCTGCTACCCAATTGTTGTAGTCAGGCTTTCAATCCCCCCCGTTTAGGGGTCAACGAGTGTTAAGGCGATTTATCACCAATCTGCCGACGGCTACGGATGCTACGGCATTTGATCACGTGTCAAATAGTGATGACCAGGCCACCGAGGCCAGCCATGACAGTGGTCTGCCAGCAAAGAAGGCAGTCAAGCGCTGGTGCTTATCCTGCGAGGGGTGGTAATCCAGTTTGATGGACCGCTCACCAGGAAAGAAATCATCAGGATGTAACCCACTGAGGTTGGAACTATCGCGCTCCATGGCATAAAGTTGGGAAACACCGTGCCTGCAAAAGCCGAACTGATGGCGACATAAGCCGATATCATTTTTACGAGATGTTCCTGCATCCAGGTGCGTTGCAACCAGCGCTCAGGCAGGAAGTTTCTTGCAGCGTCATAGGAACTCACGACCAACAGGCCACCTAAGATTGAATAGGTGAGGACTGGAGCCCAAGGCTGATGAAGTCGGCGCATCAACGGAACAAAAATCGCAGGGGAAATCAGCCCCAGCACGCACGCGATTCGATCAGGAAGCCGAGGACGAGCACCCCGCAACTGTAGTGCACGATATCCAGAGAAAGCGTCGTAGAAGCTGAGCAGAGTAACTACAGCCAAAAAAGCCCTGAAATCGAATATCAGCAATCCGATCACCGCAGTCACCAATACAATACTCATACAGTAAAGGAACCATCGTCCCGCCCGCCGATGCAGCGAGCCCCCCTTGCTACTGACGATCGCCACAATGCCGAGCAGCAGTGCCGCGCTCCCGAATAGTACGTGCACCCCGATGTTCACCCAGTGTGAAGCGGAATGGCCCCCAGAAAGACTCATGACTCAGTACTATAGCGATTGGCGCATTTCAAGCCAAACACTGGTTGCGACGAACGGTATCTGCAACAGCGCGAAAGCTGACCATAGTGCCTTTGAGTGTCGCTGTCGTTAACAGGCGATTACACTCGTTGAGAATCTACGGGCACCCCACTTCTTAAGATCACGGAATGGGGGTATTTGCCTCGTGACGCCCAGAGTGATCTAATTTTGACCCCTCAAAAGTGGCCCTAATTCGACAAGAGGCCGCGTATTTATTGGGTTTTCGAGCGGCTGTGCTTGCTTTCTCGACCCGAGACAAACTGCACGTTTTAGCCAGTTCTAGCCCTCATTTTGACAACTGAAGCGTCACCCCCGTTTTGGCTCGATCCTGGTATCGAGTTGGATCTACTTGCATGGAGTGGGATGGGACACGAAAAGATGTTCGACCCCTCAAATTGTGGAAAAGTAATTCTGCACGGACAGGTGGCACACTTTCGGAAATCTGCCGGGGCTGTGTCTGCGTCGTTATCCTACTTGATTGGGGGAGCATCATGCGTGATGTTGTCTCTAAATTGCGACAGAGCTTCGTAGACTACATCATGAACGACCTGTCTCCTGTAATCACGGTCGTTGGGGCCGTAATAAGCGAGACCGGACGCCCCTGCCGCCCCCATCCACATTGCGACCACGTGCCGTTCTTGGCCAAATCGGAAGGTAGTGACTGTCGGCACTACAACCTTCACCTGCAAGTTTCCTACAATTCGTCCGCTGAGTTCCTTTGTTGTCTCGGTAATAGAGAGCTTGGGTGCGGATATGGAAGAAGTGAATGTAAACCAGTCTGGGAAAAGACCCTTTATTACTTCCGCTGCTACTACTTCGTCGGATACATCCTGCGCCTCAATGTGAATCGGGATTGGCTTTCCGTTCTCACTCAAGACAACGTCAGACCACTCCATAGCACGTACGACTTCATCAACACACGAATGATCTGCACTTTTCGGAGGGGCGTTACGCACTTGAGCGTTGGAGAAAATGACCATCAGAATTATAGCGAGCACAGTGTGGATAGTTTTCATAACTTTCCTCATCCTGTTAGGTTTCGGTTGAACCGTCCGTGGCTTTCAGCGTTTTTTCAACGCGATGACTATAGTCTGTCGCACTTTAGTCGTCAATCGCGGACTGTGGTTGCCGTATGTCCAGACGGGACACGGCGCAAGGACGCAAGAATGTCAGCCCAGAGGTAGCTTTTGGGCGGGTTCTGAGGAGCATTCGCAAGAGCAAAGGACTGTCTCAGGAAGAACTAGGGGCACGGAGCGGCTACCATCGGACTTACATCGGCCTGTTGGAACGTGGCCAGAAAAGCCCATCTCTGAGGACGCTTTTCGATTTGGCGGCTACGTTGTCGGTGCCGCCTTCGTCAATTGTGCAGCGCGTTGAACGCTCAAGTCGATAGCGACGACAGGGGACCAAAATAACAGCTTTCGAGAGCGGTAACGTCTCTCCCTTGGTGCCAGACATTTTAGGTTGCGTTTTGCCGGGTGCGGAGCGAATGAGAGACATACAACTCTTTCTTCGGCTCCTGGCTGAACGTGCATTGACAGCGCGGCTCGACTCGGGAATCCGCGTCCTGGATGCAACGGACTTCAAACAATGGCTGCTCGAATCAGCGGAGAAAGCAGGGCAGTCGGCAACGATGGAGGAGTTCTTCCGCAAGCTGGATTGAAACGATAGCCCTCCCCGGTTATAAATCAGTGAGGCGCTCCCGTGCCGAGTCTGCCTTGACACCCAGACAACCTCTTAGTAGTTTCAGTGGTTACACTTCCCCCATCAGTTAATGCAGCACTAGGCTTTCGCGTGCATCTGAGGGAAAGTTCTCCCAAACGGGGGTTGTAGTTGATCTCACCACAAAGCGACCGCCAGCAATCCGTTCTCGACCTCTTGCAGAACCTCAAGGGGCAAGATCAGTTAAAGAAGCTCTTCTGGACGGAACTCAACTATGACAAGGTGAGCAGTCCGCTCTCACGCAAAGGCTGGGGGGAACAAGCATCCAGTGCTCTTGCAGACGATCCCATGCTGTTTGCTACAGGCAGCAAAGATTTCCATGTTATTCACGCCCGACTGAAGGCCGACAGACCTCTGATGGGTATGGAGCGCCCCGTTGTCTCGCGGCTCCTGCGAGACCATCCGTACGCCCTCTTCATCTTTTCAAACGCCAGCCAAGACCAATGGCACTTCCTAAATGTCAAGTATGACGACGACGTTGAGAAGAGAAGAATCTTCAGGCGCATCACGGTCGGTCCTGACGAGAGACTGCGAACGGCTTCTGAGCGTATTTCCTTGCTTGACTTGGACTCGATCAGCCCAAAGCCCGCCGGGTTGTCGCTGTTGGAAATTCAGACGCGTCACGATCAGGCTTTCGATGTTGAGCCTGTCACGCAAGAGTTCTTTCGCACGTTTGCGGGTGTCTATCACAGAGTCGCCGATGAGATTGCGGCGGTTCGAGGTCTCGAAAAAGAGGCGGGGCGACTTTCGCAACTGCTGCTTGATCGGTTGCTGTTCCTATATTTCATACAGAAGAAAGGATGGCTCAACAATGAGCCGGACTATCTCTACAAGAGGTTTCGGGAGCACTATCGAAAGTCTCCTAAATCTGAAAGTTTCCATGCCGATGTGCTTCAGCCGCTTTTCTATCGCCTCTCTGATCCTGACTCGCAAGATTCCGACTTAGGTGCCATCCCCTTCCTAAACGGCGGTCTGTTCGAGGAGTCTCAACAGCAGTCCCAGGCAGAGCGCATTCGGCACGCTCGGATGACGGTCAAGAATTCCACCTTCAAAGTGATTTTCGATGACCTCTTGGAAAAATTCAATTTCACTGTCACCGAAGACACGCCGCTCGATGTCGAAGTGGCAATTGATCCAGAGATGCTGGGGCAAGATTTTTGAAAGCTTGATCCTTCAGTTGGAAGAAGACCCGGAGTCTGACCTGAGACGACTGACTGGTTCGTACTATACGCCACGAGCAATCGTTCACTTCATGTGCCAGCGGGCATTGAAGGAGTTTCTGGCTACTCAGCTTGATGCACAGACCTCCGAAGGACGTAGCAATGCCGTGCGCCGCGTATCAAGGTTAGTGGACTTCCTGCCAGCCCAACACATCGACGAGTCTCAGTACAAGAACCTCTGTAATCTGCTCTCAATAGCTGAGGCAAAACTACTGAGAGGGAGTATCTTCGCCGCCCGAGTCTGTGATCCGGCTGTTGGATCGGGAGCATTTCCCGTCGGAATGCTGCATGAGATGGTCGCAACCGTCGCAAAGCTTGACGCGATTATCGATGGTCTGCCCACACTCGCCACACACAATTACGACTACGAACTCAAGAAAAAGGTCATCGACAGTTGTCTCTATGGAGTGGATTTTCAGGAACAAGCGGTACGCCTCTGCGAACTGCGGCTCTGGCTGTCCCTGGTAGTGGACTATGAACTTGATCCGAAGAAGGCGTTTCAGCAAGCAATTAAGGGGGTGCCAGCCCTTCCAAACCTATCCTATCGAATCGTCCGAGGGGACAGCTTATTAGAGCGCCTGTTCGGGTACGTTGTTCAACTCGATGCGCTTTCCAACAATACAAAGACTCGAACTCTGATTCAGTCGATGCAAGCCGACAAACAGAAGTACTTTGGCGAAGGGCGGCGAGACAAGAAACGAAAACTCGAACTTGCGATCCTGTCGAAGCAGGCTGAACTCGCGGAGCACCTTGTCGAAGTGAAGGAGCACTCACTTCTTCAGACAAATTTGAGTCTCTTCGGAGAAAGCACAAAAGACCGTAAGCTGAGAGAACAGCGAGAACAGGAAGAGCAAGACCTTGCGAAATTGCGCGGTCGCATTCACGCTGCCAAGGTCGCATTGGAGAAACTGAGTCAACAGAAAAACCCATCCGGCGACTCTGACAGTCTCGACCAGGTCCGACGACGCTTTTTTCAGTCTGGTGAGGCTCCCACATTCTTGTGGCATGTTGATTTCGCTGAGGTCTTTGCCGACAACGCTGGCTTTGACATTCTCATCGGCAATCCCCCTTATTTGTTCGGAGGGAATGTCGGAATCGCTCAAGAGGACAAAGCAGCCTTTCGTCGCTTTTACCGATGCGGATCGGGCAAGGTGAATCTGTTCACGCTGTTCATAGAGAGAGGCTTGTCGATACTTGCCCATCACAGACCATTGATCTACATCGTGCCAAATACTCTCTTGAGGGTGACATCGTACGATGCCATCCGAGAGCTTGTCCTGACGAAGCACACTATATCGATGATTGTCGATCTCGGTGCGGGCATGTTCGACGATGTGACAATGAGCACCATCGTCATCGCGATTGACTCTGATGCCCCGACAACGGACCACCAGATAGAATTCCGCACCTCTTTGACGGAGGAGGGACGCCTTACCGCACAGAGGAACTATCTCGCTCCCGGCTTCGTCATTAACACCTCCGCTTCCGCCGATGATCTGTTGTTGATTCGCGTCGTGGAGAAAAGCTGCGTGAGGTTGGGAGACCTCTGCGACGAACTCATTTTCGGCGTGGTGATTTCCGGGAATAGGGATGATCTCGTCGCAGAGACTCCGCGACGAGGATGGAAGCCATTTCTCGAAGGTCGAGACATTGAGCGATACTTTATCCGCCCTTCTCAGAAATATCTGCACTACGTGCCCGATGAGATTCATCGACCGAGGACGCCCAGGATTTTCGAGGCACCGGAAAAGCTTTTGATCCAGCGAATCACTGGAGGCGCAAGACCACTGGCAGTGGCATACGATGACGAACAGCACTACAACAAAGAGTCAATAAACAATCTCTTGCTGAAAGCGGAGTGCCCTTACGACATCAAGTATGTCCTCGCACTTTTGAATTCAACTCTGTTGAGTTGGTACTACCGCACCAGTTTCACCAACGGGTCTACCCTGACCGTCAATCTCTCGAAGGAATACCTGTCTCAACTCCCGTTCCCGAGTCTTGACATGACTTCTGTGACAGACAAGCAGCATCATGACGAACTTGTGAAACTAGCCGAGGAGATGCTTCGCGCCGGTGCGAAATCAACCCAACAGCGGGAGCGCATCGACGCACAGATCGATCAGTCCGTGTATCGTTTATACGGACTCAGCCCTACAGAAATATTGGTCGTGGAGAAACGCTAGGTGCCGACGCACGACATCATCGACAACCGCGCTGAGAAACTGGTTGACCACATCAACCGCATCCTCAATTCAACCGACTCCGCTCGGTTCGCGGTGGGCTATTTCTTTCTCTCTGGACTTGAGAGCATCGGGAAGTCACTCGCGCATGTCAAAGAACTCCGACTTTTGATCGGCAACACTACGAACCGAGAGACCCTTGAACAGTTGGCTGAGGGCTATCGTAGGCTCGACCTGGTGTCAGACAAGGCAGAGGAGCAAGCTTATCCGAAGAGAACCGACATCAAACGGATGGCAGAGGAGACTGCCAACAACATTCGCAGCACCGTCGAACTGATGGACCAGTCGGACGACGCCGAAGCCCTTCTCAAGATTCTGGTGAGGTTGATCGAAGAAAGGCGATTGAAAGTCCGTGTCTACACGAAAGGACGATTCCACGCGAAGGCGTACATCTTCGACTATGCCGACATGTTCGACGGTCTGGGCAACAAGGTCGAGCGCCATGAGAACGGAATCGCGATCATCGGCTCCTCAAATCTGACACTGTCGGGCGTCAGTCACAACACCGAGCTAAACGTCGTCGTGCAGGGCAACAACAATCACGCGGAGCTAGGCCATTGGTTTGATGAGTTGTGGGAAGAGTCGCAAGACTTTGATGAAGCTTTGATGCGAGAGATGCAGAAGTCGTGGGCGGTTGCCCCGGTGACTCCCTACGACATTTACATGAAGACGCTCTATGCGCTGGTCAAGGACCGGCTGGAAGACGAAGATGACCGGGACATTCTTTGGGATGACGACATAACTCGTAAGCTGGCGGACTTTCAGAAGGTAGCAGTAAGACAGGCTGTGCAGATCACGCGGGACTTCGGCGGGGCGTTCGTGGCGGATGTGGTGGGCTTAGGAAAGAGCTATATCGGTGCGGCTATCGTAAAACACTTCGAGCGCACCGACCACGCCCGCCCGCTCATCATCTGTCCCGCTCCATTGGTGGAAATGTGGGAGCAGTACAACGATGCGTACCAACTGAATGCCCGCGTGCTGTCAACGGGCTATCTCTACGAGGGAGACAACGGGCAAAGGAACATCCTGTTGGAAGACGCAAAGTATCGCGACCGCGACTTTGTCTTAGTGGACGAGAGCCACAACTTTCGATACTCCGACACCCAACGCTACAAGATTCTGCAAGCGTTCCTCTCCACTGGTGGGCGCAAAGCTTGCTTTCTGACAGCAACCCCGCGAAATAAGAGCGCGTGGGATGTCTACTACCAGATCAAGCTCTTTCATCAAGACGACAAGACCGACCTTCCAGTCGATCCAGCCGATCTCAAACAATATTTCAAACTGATTGAGAGCGGCGGCAAGAGGTTGCCTGATCTTTTGGCGCACATCCTGATTCGACGCACCAGAAACCACATCCTTCGTTGGTATGGGTACGATTCCGTCACCCACCAGCCTGTTAATCCCTCACGCTTTCGTGAGTACATGGACGGCGACAAACGAGCGTATGTGTTGGTCGCTGGCAAACACCAGTTTTTTCCCCGACGTGAACTGGACACTATCGAGTACAGCATTGAAGACACATACAAGGGTCTCTATCAGGAGTTGCGCGGCTATCTCGGGAAACCACACAAAACGACAACCGACCCTTTGCCGCCAGAACTCACCTATGCGCGGTATGGTTTGTGGCGTTACGTCAAGATCGCGAAACAAAAGCACGAGCCGTACGCTAGCTTGCACAGAGCCGGAGCCAATCTGCGTGGTCTGATCCGGGTGCTGCTGTTCAAGCGGTTCGAGTCGAGCGTCTTCGCCTTTCAGGAGACGGTGAGACGCCTACTAAAAATACACAATACCTTCCTGCAAGCCCTAGATGGAGGTTTTGTTCCTGCCGGAGAAGACGCCCAGACTTTGCTCTATGGGTCTGACCACGACGACGAAGTGGATTTGGTGGAGCAACTGAGAAGTGTCTCCACGACGTACAGCGCGGATGACTTCGATCTCAAGACACTTCGCTCTCACATCGCGCACGACATTAGGATTCTCGACCGAGTTCTTTCTCTCGTGGAGCCGATTAAGCCGGAGCAAGATGCGAAATTACAGACGCTGATCAAGCGTCTGAACCAGGAACCACTTAAGAGCGGAAAAAGATTGATCTTCACTCAGTACGCGGACACAGCCCGATACCTCTTCGACAATCTCAAACCACACGTCAAGCAGGATGAGCTTGAAGTCATCTTCAGTGGCGACAAGAGCAAAGCAAAAGTCGTGGGCAGATTTGCGCCCAAGGCGAACCCGGAATACAAGTTTCCACCTGGAGAAAAGGAACTGAGCACTGTCGTGGCGACGGATGTCTTGTCTGAAGGTCTTAACCTGCAAGATTGCAACAAGATCATCAACTACGATCTGCACTGGAACCCCGTCCGGTTAATTCAGCGATTTGGTCGCATCGACCGCATCGGCAGCGATTTCGACAAAGTGTATGGCTTCAACTTCTTGCCGGAAACTGGACTCGACCGGAATCTTGGCCTGCGTCAAAAGCTGCACAACAGAGTTCAGGAAATCCACGACACCATCGGAGAAGACTCCACAATCCTAGATAGCACTGAGCGCCTGAATGAAGAGGCGATGTACGCGATATATGAAAAGCAGGGCAAGAATCTGAGTCTCTTCGAGGAGGATGAAGAAGATAGTTTTGTCGATCTGAACGAAGCTGAGGAGATTCTGCGACAGCTTCGGAAGGAACGACCGGAAGAATATGAGCGGATCGCCAATATGCGCGATGGCATCCGTGCGACTATGGCATCTCCTCTTCGCAAAGGACTGTACGTTTTTTGTCAGGCTGACCGCTACCAGCAGCTATTTCTCCTGAATCAAAAGGGCGAGGTCGTTTCTAGGGACATCCCCAAGGTGCTCGGAGCGATCAAGTGTGGACCCGAGACTCCGGCGGAGAAGTTCCCTGGCGATTACAACGCTGCCGTAATGCGCGTGAAGCGGCAATTCGCAGAGGAAGTGAAGCACCGCGAGGCGGAGCGAGAGCATACGGTGTCCCTGACTCATGGACAGCGATACGCGTTGCGCGAACTCCGCATCCTGTTCAGCGGGGCAGAAGATGAGGATGTTAAGGCGCAGATCAACCTCTTGGAGAAAGCATTCCGAGCGCAGAATCTAACCAGTGCTGTGAAGAAAGAGTTGAACCTCGTTCGCCGGAACAACATGCTCGGAGAGCACCTTCTTAAAGAGCTAATACGCATCTACCAGCAGCACGATATGCGTGATTGGATTGACAGGCAGCGAATCGAACAGGATAAGCCAGTTCCGAGGATCATTTGCAGCGAGGGGCTTGTCTAGGGCGTCCACACGCGAGTCCTCGACACAGAATGCGGAGTGACGTTACTCCGCTGGCGGTCGAGTCGGTTGTGCGGGAGTTGACGCAGATGCGCCATCCGCCGAAGGCGGGCAATCAAACGGCAACAGTGACGTGTCGGGAAGGTCGATGACCAACGCCGTCTCTGGTGTGATGTACTCCTTGCCGATAAAGAGTAGAAAAGGATCGTAAGTTGTCAGTCGCGCTGCTTTGTAGACCAGCGCGGTCGCGAGAACATCGGCGTCAGCCCGCTTCAGTTTGTTCGCGTTGTCCTTGGGCACCCCCGCTGCAATCGCCTTTGTCCGAAGGTCGGTGAGTCGCTTCGTGTCGAATCTATACTGTAAACGGCTACTCATCGTTGCGACTTCTCGTGTCGCTTGCAGCGGCACGACATACGGATTGTCGAGGAACTTGTTCATCTTTTCCTCAGCCGGAGTTCCATCACTGAGCGTCACCGTTTCAGAGACCACGACACTTGGTATTCCCAGGACTGCGGTCCCATCTTCAAACTTCTGCGTCTGGGATAAGAGAGCAGGTAGCTTGTCTTTTTCTCCGTTCAAAACTCCGAGCAGGCAACATGAGTCCCACACGTCTAACGTAGGCTTGCTACTCGGCATCGCGCACGCTCCTGACATAGGACACCGAATCCAAACCGTCAGGGATATGAATTAGGCCCACCAAGTCGCGCAAATTGACTTCCGGGGCACGCGGCAGAACGCGAATGCGATCAATGTCGGCAGCAAAAGGCCACGGTTGGTCAGGCTTATAACTGAGCAGTCCGGTGATCTCCACGATGCCCTCAAACCCGCTGCCGAGTGAAGACACCAATGCAGGATCGCGATAGGTGCATTTCACATGCTTGTCTGGTGCCAACGGAAGTTGGAGGTGAAACGACCGCTCGTCGGGCTTCCAGCTATCGAGCACAGCCAAGCGACCGCGAACACTTCCCTGTGATACGTACTCACGCGGAGTCTCGACGGGTCGTCGATGGGCAGCTTCTTCCACACGGCGCTGCGTCAACGCAGTGATGGGTAGAGCCGCACCAGCACGTCCGTTGCCGACCGAGACGACAGTGTTCTGTGGCACGCTGAAGACAAACTCTTCGAGCGCAGCAAGCGACGTGGAGGAGAACTTTGCGGGCGGTCGTCCCGTCCTCTCGATTTTACGGAGTCCGTCATCCCATGATTTGACCAGCTTCGCGGCGGGTTTGTGTGTTCGTACCTTGATAGGTTGAACCTGAATGAAGGCAGATGACTTCTTCAACTCGACGATTTCCCACTTCACCAGTTCGCCTTGCTCAAGGGCGAACGCTTTTAAGGCGCTCAACCATTTTTCTGCGGTCTTGAAGAAGTCATCGACATCAACGTTGTGAGACTTCGAGTCGGTCGTCTCGATCTTGAGCGATAGCGCCGGAGTGCTCGGGCTAGTCTTTTCGGACGGAGCTTTGCGGGATTTCTTGCGATCAGGCATGACGACCCCGAGAACAGAGCGACAGCAATCTTACACAAAACCGAGCAGCCAGCGAAGCGGAGCGTTCCTGGCCCTACTTGGACGACCAGCGCCGGTCAATCTCTGCCATGATTTCTTCAGCCCAGCGGATCGCATCTGCTATTGCGCTGATCGTAGCGGGCACCCGCTTGCCGCCTTCGTACGGAGCTAGCTTTCGCGCTGCGAGAATGGCAGCGGCGATGAGCAGCACGCGTTTGCGCCCTTCGTCCACACCGGAGAGTCTACCATCTTCGCTTTATATTCGCCATCGGTGAAGCGGACAATCGCTAGCGTAAAATTCGGTTATGCCACTTGATCTCATCAGAGATGCCGACGCGCCTGTAGCGTTTCGGCTTCAAGGGCGTGAGTTCGCCTGCGAAGAAGAGACCGGACAGACCACTGTCCCCAAGGAGTTCTTGATTGGATTCCGCCTGTCGGAAATTCCCGAGAACATCGGCATCAAGCCTGTTGAAAAGATCGATGGCAGCATGATTCAGGTCGAGAATGACGTAGCTCTGTCGCAGTTCAGCGGCGGTTCAGCGTCGGCGGCAGTCGAAGAGATGTTTCGACGCAAGCTCTGGGATGGCGACAATGGACTCTCGCCGTACGTTGCAGCACTTCGGCAAGCCATCGATGAAACTGAAGAAGCCGATGAGACTGATTTCGACGACGATGACGACTACATCTTTCTGCACTATGACATCACCATCACCGAAGACCTTGAGATTCAGGCAGCAGTGCAGCTTGTGGACGCAACGATAGGACGGCTTCACGACCGGGCAGACCAACTCGCACGCCGACGCCGAGATGGGCTGCTAGGTATTTTTGACCGGGGCACCTTCAACGATGATCTGAGTTATGCGCTGAGTGGGAAGCAGCCCGTCACTCTCGTCATGGTTGACATCGACCGTTTCAAGCAAGTCAACGACATGTTCGGACACCTCGTAGGCGACGAAGTTCTTCGCGCCGTGGCAAACGTCCTGGCGACCAAATGTGACGACCACTATCGGGTCGAGTACAGGTACGGTGGGGAAGAACTCGCTCTGATCGTTACCGGAGACGATGCGGCAAGCGCAGACGAACTCGCTGAGGTGATCCGCGCCGATGTCGAACGCTTTCACTTCGACACCCACCCCAATCTGAGAGTGACAATCAGTCTCGGCTGAGGCACCGGCAGAACATGGGGCTAGCGCGGAACTCGTGAGGCGTGCTGACGCGGCCTTATACCGCGCCAAGGAGGAAGGGCGAAACCGCGTGAGGAAAAGCGAATGAAACGAGCGGCAAGCTGCTCCGATGTTCAGCAACTCGCTGAAGGGCTGATGGTCATCGAGTTCTCGCGCCAGTTAGGAAGAGAACTCGGGAAAGCAACTATCCCGATTGGAAGTGCCAGAGTCGCTGTAGACGGTTTTCACAAAGGCGAGGACGGAGTGACGTTGGTGGAAGTGTGGGCGCATGTCGGCAAGGCGAAGACAGCCCAGCGTGACAAGGTTCTCGGCGACATGCTCAAGCTGGCTCTCGTAACCTCAGTTCTACGAAAGTCGTATCCTGGGCTGACCGTGGAGTCCTATCTGCTGTTCGCAGATAGCGCGGCTGCGAATGTAGTAAATGGAAAAGGCTGGGCGTCACTTGCAGCGAAGGAATTCGGAATCACGGCGAAGGTCATCACGCTTTCGACTGAAGTGATCGATACCATTAAAGAAGCTCAGCGGAAGCAGGATATTCGCATCCTGGACGAGTGCGACGAATCGTGACACTGACCCTCATCGTAGTCAGTGTCTCGCGTATCTTGTGTTGGTATCACTTCCACACCCTGCGTTAGAATTGTGACGCGTCTTCACGTTTGAACGTTCATGGACATTGTCTTTCACTATCCGCCAGAGTTGACCCAGTTGCTTGTTCAAACCATTCCCTTGCTCTGCCCATCTAAGTCTGACGTACTTTTGTTCTTCAAAGGTGCCGGGGTGCCGCAATCTGTAACCCGCGACCTCACGGAGCGCCTGGCGAAGGACCGCAACAGCATCAACAAATATGAAATCGTTCGGTCTGTGATTGAGCGCCTGAACACGAAGGGCGAGGTGACTCTTCGCGAACGGCGGGAGATTCTGAAACGTGTCACCGAGTTCGATGATTTCTCGACATGCTGGCCCGCCGACCAACTTAAGGCAAAGGGTTTGGTTGGTGAGATATCTCGGGTTGTTGGCGTCAAAGACTCTTTCACGCGAATGAAGCAAGCACAGGAGGAAGAGCGTGCCCAGCGGGTTGCTGAACGGGGGAAGAAGCAGAAAGAGGAGCAGGATCGTCGTGCCAGCCTCGCTTCGTTGCGGACTGAGCTTGCTGCGCTCTTCGCAGAAACAGACGCCCACAAACGCGGCAAAGCTCTCGAAGGGATTCTGAACAGACTGTTTAAGATCGGCGGGATTTCTGTGCGGGAAGCATTCGTGCTCCGCGTGGATGGCGTTGGTGTTGTTGAGCAGGTGGACGGCGTGATCGAACTAGACGGAAATCTCTATTTGGTAGAAGTCAAGTGGTGGAAAGACGCGCTTGGTCCGGGTGATGTGGCGCAGCACTTGATTCGGGTCTTCAATCGCGGGCACGCACGCGGGGTGTTCATATCGGCGTCTGGATATACCGCCGCCGCAGTTCTCTCATGCAAAGAATCGCTTACGAGGGCAGTGTTCGTTCTGTGTGCGTTGGAAGAGATAGTCCTGTTGCTCGAAGACGAGCGAGACCTGAAAGATTTCCTGAAGCAGAAAATCAATGCGGCTATCTTGGATAAGAACCCATATCATCAGCCCTTGCGAACAACCTAACTATTCAGCCCGATTTCAACTATGCCATCCAGTGAACAAAAGCGAATCATTGAGGACAAGTGCGACATTTGGCACGCGCTGATTGCACTCAACCGTTCCGTAACTCCTCGGATGTTGGACATTCTCGCTCGTACGCGAAAGGCACTGGAAACGGCAACGGATGAACGGCTTACTGAAATCGACTTTTTCATGGAAGCTAACATTCAGAATGCCGAACGCCATGCTGGATTCAAGGCTGACCACAAATTTCTTCTGGAGTTAGGACAGACTTACCGTAAGAAACGTTTTGGAGTCGCCAGATTTCCGAAGTGGCTTATTGACGATAGACTCTTTCAAAACTATGAGAAGGTGTTCCCTCCGTGGAAGAAAGTCCAGCCCCATTGCCTTGTCAATCTGGATTTCGACGGGACCGACTTCGATGTCTATCTCCCTGAAGCATCCTTGTATGAGGACATGTGCTTCGCTTACAACCAAGCCTTTGCTCTGAAGGATCGCAGAGAGAAGCCGGACTTGAAGGCCCACACGTTCTATATCAGGGCAACAATCATTTCAGCATTTAATTTCGTGGAGAGCTTTCTGAATGGGTTGGCTTTCGATCTCATAGCCACTTGTCGGAGGACACTGTCCCAAGCGGAGCGAGATTTGCTTTCCGAATGGGATTCAAAACACAAGCGGCAGCGGTACGTTAAGTTGCGAGACAAAGCGATTCAGTATCCCAAAATAGTGCTGAATCGTAAGAGTCCCCCGTTCACAGAAAGCACATGCCCTGCACTCGCGGTGTTGATGGAGAAGACGAAACTCCGAGATGCGGTAGTTCACAGTTCGCCCAAGCTCGTTAACAACGAAGTGCCCAAAATCAAAGACCTCGTCGAGACGGATTTCGGTGATGCGACCGAGGTTGCCGACGCAGCAGTCGAGTTCGTTTGCCTTGTGGATGAAGAGGTGCATAAAGGCAAATATGACTATGCGTGGCTGCTGGCACGCTCCGTGAATGGATGCTTTCCGCCAGAATCTTTCACATGACCTTGAAGTGTTGCAGATGGATGAAGACGTTTCCAAACCGGAATCGCAGGCCGCCTCAAAAGCCAATGAGACTACAAGCCTGCTCGACGGATACACTGCCTTTCAAAAATGGGAATACGACAAGGTTTTCTACGCGGAGTCATCACCGAAGTCTTGGCTAGATATTGGCGAAAGCTTCTACAGAGCTAGTCTTCTGCTTGTGGAAGGGGTAGCTGAGAACCGCTTAAGCGAGGACACCGAAGGAATCGCGGCTGCCTTCTTGTTTCGCCATTATCTGGAGCTTTCACTGAAAAGTATCATTCTTGCCGGGAGGTTCCTAAGCAAAGACGGTCAAAACGCCCCTAGCGAGGAAGCTGTGCCTGCCTGGGGTCACAAGCTCGGAGAATTGTGGAAGCTCGTACTTCGCGATGCGAAGCCGAAGATGCAGGCGGGCGACTGGGATAATCTCGATGCGGAATTCGTTGAAAAGTGCATCGGCGAATTCGAGATGATTGATCCGCACGGCTTGGCATTCAGATATGCCGACGAGGGTGCCGAGAGTTTACGTGTTCACTTCCAATGGCTGTACGCAATCATGGAACATGTTCATCAGGTGCTCGAAGGAATTCGGGTCTACTTGGTCGAAATGCACGGGCAGAATGCCGATTACGAATCATATCTGCAATCTGAATTTCGCGGCGACATACTGTAAGCCCTATCTCGTCTCTAAAAGAGTCCAGCTTGGGTCTCCGTGAGTTCCACGGGTGTCGAGCACTCTGCGTCGTCGTTAGCGACATGGTTGACCCGATTACTGACGGGATAGCAGCGCATGATCTGAGCATCGGGGGGCTTCAACATCTCCGACGCCGCTTCGACATTCGTCATCCCTGGGTCGAGCCACAGATCGTAATCGGCTGGGTCAAGGATGACCGGCATACGGTCGTGGATGGAGGAGGTCACAGCATTCGGTGTCGTTGTCAGGATCGAACAGGACTTGATCCACTGCCCGCTCGGGTCTTTCCAGCGATCCCAGAGCCCTGCGAACGCGAACAACTCCCCTTCATTGACTTCAAAGCAGTACGGCTGCTTCGCTTTTCCCGTCCGCTGCCACTCGTAAAATCCATCTGCTGGGATAAGGCATCTGCGAAGTTTCAATGGATCACGGAACGCGGGCTTCATGGCTGCCGTCTCCGATCTGGCGTTAATCGTCTGGGCAGCGATTGACGAGTCCTTGGCCCATGAAGGAATCAGACCCCAACGCATCAGTGACAATTCCCGGCAAGGTTCCTTCGGATTCTGGCGGATCACGGGGACGGGCTGGGTCGGCGCGATGTTGTAGCGGGGAATCCAGTCGTTATCTGACTGGGTGTCGAAGTGCTCTTCGATGATCTGTTTCCTGCGCGACAATCGATAGCGCCCGCACATTGGGAGATTATGGCAGATCGGATGAGCGGTCGCTGACGGGGATGCTGCGTTGAGTTCTGCCCCAGTGAGCTTGGCACCCGTGAGGCGGCTGACCTTCCCAGATCAACAGGAAAACTTCAGACGCAGCGGAGCACAGTGTAGCAATCAAATGTGACAGCGGGATTAAAACTTGGGGAAAGTTGCAGTGCCCCGCGACGCCTGCCTAGGGATTAGGCCCAATCATTCTCTTTCCGGGGATTGGCGCTCGGCCACCTTGGCCCAACGAAGAGACCTATACACACAGGATTCAGCCGCTACTCGCCGGGATTGCCAACCCCGTCATTATGTCGGCGCTCGGTGTTTCTGTCACGTATGCCGTTGCGATCCGCGCGGGCCGACGGCGACCGCATCCGAGGCACTGGCAGGCGCTGGCGGAACTGGTGAGCTAGTGAGCGCACCGCGTTCAATATTCACTCGATCTTTAACGGAGTCGGGTTCGGACGCCTGATGTAGGCGTCAAATGTTTTGAAGAGCGCCCGGCCACAATCCGCAGAGAGGTTGGCATTGCACAAAGCTGCGTTAAGGGAAAGGCCGTCTATCGCGGAATGGCAAACGGTGGTACTCTTACATTGAGCAATGCCAAACTGCGTCGCTATCGCTGTCACTTCATGGTTCTCAACACAGGTCATGTAAATGGTTTGCACGGTGTCGAGACGGCCATTGTCGTCCAAGCTGCCAACGAGTTCGTATTCTTGCGAGGCCCTCACCGCCTCTTTGAGTGCTGAAAGCACAGTCGACGAAAGCCTTCCGTCACACTTTGCCCTGATGAAAAGGGGTTTTCGGCTCATCTCCGCGTGGGAAATGAAAGAAATGAAAGTCACAAGCACAATTAGCATAGCCCGTCTCACCAGCTTGTCCACCCCTTTCTCTTTCTTGACTAGGTTCAGTTGCGCCCGGCCTCCTGATTAAGTCCAACTGTGCCGCGAATGTTTCCAACAGCGATTTCGGTCTTGATTATTGACGACTTCGGTTTCACATAGGGATTTTTGTGCAACATCGCATCACTATTGGTCACTAGCTGCAGCGTCGCACTACTCTTCCTCAACGAGTCCGGGGTGTTGGAGGTCGAAGAACCTGAGGAAGACGAATCGACCCCTTTCGTCTGCACGAGGGCAATTCTCATACACCCAGACTCCGGGAAACGTCCTAAGAACACGGTCCAACGCTTCAGATAGTGTTAGATCATCCATCGACCCCACGATGTGCGGTGCACTGATTGGGTGCGGCGTGCTACCCCCTGTCCCACCTTCACCAAATGGCAATACCATCCCCTGAGACTTCATAAAGGTCACGATTTCTGGTGACCGCAGAATAGCATGCAGCAGGGCGGTATTCGCGCTGAACGCAGCGTACTGTAGCGGTACGCCATTTTCTTCAAACGAAATATGGCGAATCTTAACCTGCAATAGTTCGGCAGGGACGCCGCTCTCGTTCATCCGGATCTTCCCATCTGGGTCCTGCACGACCTGCATAGCTGGATTGTTTGCGAACATTTCACGCACAAGCTGCAAAGAAGAACCGTCACGCATTGCACCAGGCCGCAGATGCGGGAGGTGCGGGGGCGGTCCTACTCCGCAGTGTCCTGAAACTTCTAGCGTCCCTGAAACCTTAGCTCTATCTAGAACCTCAAGCAACGGCTGAAGCGGTACAACAATTCTCGGGCTAGCGGTTGTTGCCCCTTGTGCTTCGCACAAGATCGCACTGCCCATGAAGATGGCAACTGCAAAAGCACGACTGAACATGTTTCAAAACTCCAAAACAACCGTCAGCCGCACGAGCACACTTGACGAAGCGAGACCAGCGCCAAGGTCCTGATGTTATATCCGCTGCTCGCGCGCGAGACTCCTTGCTAACTAGTTTACGCCGGCGTACCACGGATTGGCTACCTGCAAGCTGCCGTTGTAAACGAAGAACTGGTTAAAGGTGTTCGCCGGGACTCCATTTATACTCCAATTCTGCACATTATGCATAAACGCGAGTCCGTTCATAGGGGGCGAATCGGGATTTTCAGCGAAGATGTTATCTACGAAACCCCCGCTCGAATTCGTGGTCCATGTGAACGTTCCGGAGGCCTCGATATTACTTACCTGCTGTCCTCCGCTGGCCATCAAAACCGTGTTAACGTTTTCAGTTACTGAGAAGTTTCCCGCCAACGGCCATCCAAATCCATTCACGACCTGCAAATACCACGCACTCCCAACCACTGTGGCGTTACCGTCGACGTTGGGGAATATTAAATTCCCGTCGCTGTCACAGCAATTCGGCATGTCGAATTGAAACATGAGATACCCGATTTGGATTCCGGCGGGGGTGAAAACTTGAAGGAGGAGGTTAGCCAATGCAGACTCACTTTGTGGCAAATCAGAAATCCCGTTTCCGCTCCAGGCATTCGTATAGCCGGGCCCAATCAGCCCAATTGTTGCAATTGTACCGTCAGATAGCACCGTCCCGTTGTTATTGCAAAACCCGTTTCCGCCGCAGCTCAAATCAAAGCCCCCATTCCCATAAGCCGCCCCGTTGCCGCCAAATTCAAATCCTCCCTGATTCCCGCACCCGGAACCCGAACTGTTAGCCCAGACAGGGCACAACTGCAGCCCGCTCGGATCAACAAAGCTGTTCGGGTTAGTCGCGTAAGCGTACTGGTTCCATCCGAATCCGGCGGGGTCTGCCGAGAGCCATCGTCCCTGCTGCGAACCTTGCAGTTCCCGGTTCGGCGTATCATACATCCCGGCCTTAACGTCCTGCGTCAGGCTGATGAACATGGTCTCGTTCTGGCTGGTCGATCCGAAGATGTCGTACTTTTCGCCGTAGGGGGCAAAGGCGTAATCGCCAATCACCGTGGTTGCCAGGTCAGACACAAGCCGAGCGTTGCCCTGCCAGTCCTTGTGCATGATGTAGACAGCACCGCTGCTGGGGTAGTTGTGCATGGCGGTTGCTCCGCCCGGTGCGGGCCAGTAGGAGTACAGGTAGGTGCTGCCGTGCATGTACGCCGTTTTGCCTAGCTGCGTATACCATATCGACGTGTGCGTGCTGCCACTGTCGATCTCAACGATCCTGCCCAGAGCATCGTAGACCACACACTGGCCTGCACTAGCGCAATTAGTTCCACTTTTGTTGGTTGATGCCATCCTGCTAAACTCGTTCCAAGTGTAGGCGTTAGTCCCGTCGTTGGTCACGTCGCCGTTCGAGTCGTAGGTGCAGCCTGTGCAAGTGTAGTGGTTAGTCGTCGAACTATAACCTGGATTCCAGCTTACAAATAAGGTAGAGGACTTGGTGAGATTGTCATACTGGTCGTAGCTGTCCGCCTGATTCCAGATAGAGCCAGAGGTTCCGCAGCTGGAACCAAGTAAACGGCCCAAGTCGTCGTATCCTGTCCCCGTGACCAGCGAAGAATTAAAGCTGCACGTCTGTGTGCCGCCGGAGTTGAAGCCATCGGTAATCGCCAGCTTCTTCAGCGTGCCGTTCGCGTTCCAAGTCAGTACTCCCGCGTCAGTGGTCGATCCCAGGGTGAATGTGTAGCCCGTCATTCGCCCCGTGTTGGCGTCTATAGTATAGGCGTCATTGTCTGTGCCCGTACCGATAGAGATTGTAGGAGTCAGCGTGGCGGGATAAAATGTCGTGCCGGAGACGACAGTGGAGCTGCCGATGCTGAGGGTGCTGGTTCGCCCTTTTCCATCCAGACCGTAAGTGGTCGTGAAAGATTGTCCCGAAAGCGCCAGGGTATTCACCGCGCCGTTGCCATAGAATGTCGCCGTAGACTTGTAGTAGCCGCTGGAATTTGGCGTGCTCTCCCACATGGTCAACATGTGACCGTCTTTGTCGTAGTTGAACCACTCGTCCGTTAGCAGCGTGTTTGCAGCGCAGGCGTCAGTCGCGGCTTCCACCAACCGTCCATACTGGTTCGACAGGCTAACTCCCGTGGGCAGCGTCCCCGAATAGCCCGTTGAGTTGTCATAATAGAGATGTCGGCAGGTTGTGCCATCGGCGTTTACCCCTGTCACCCGGTTCAACGAGTCGTAGGAGTAGCAGATCAGATTGCCATTCGGATCCGAGATCGCTGCCAGCTGTCCGCTGGCCCCTGTGTACCCGGTCGGGCAGGAGCTGTAAGAGTCGTAATGGTAATTCCACGTTCCGCCTTCTGGCGTGACCTTCTGGGTCATCCGGCCCAACCCGTCCACCGTTTTGCTCCGCGTCTGCGATGCACGAGTAGATGAGACCGTCTGGTACCACGCTCCCGAAGTGTACGAGGTAGTGGTTAGGATGCCATTGCTGGTGCCCGTATTCTGGTTGCAGGCGACGTTGCCGCTGGCCGTGGATGAAATGGCACAGGACGAAGTCAAGCGACCCAGTCCGTCGTACTCCTTCTGCACCTGCTTGACATTCTCGCCCGAGGGTGCAGGACCGACGACTGTTAGGACATCATTTTGAGTGTAACTATAGCTCACATAACCAGCAGGGGAGCCTCCATCCTGCGCCTGTGTCACTCGCCCCAGAGCATCATACGATGTAGTCGTCACCGCGCTCGAACCGCCCTGACCCGCGCCAGCGACGTAAGGCATGGTGGTCTGGTATGGCCTGCCAAGGGTATCGTAAGTAATTTGGGTCGAGTCGTAGTTCCCTGAATTGACACCCTCCTGTTGCTGGGAATATTGCACTCGTCCCAGGCTGTCGAGAGTTGTGAGGTGCTCGGAAATTGAACTATTGCTATTGAATTTCATCCAGCTTTCCACACTCGCTGGAGTGCTCCCGCTTGGAGAGGTGTAGTTAAAATTCATTGTGTTCGACAGTTGATCTTGAGAGGAGGCTGGTCGCCAGAAATATGAGTCCGAATAGCTGGAACTGGCGCTGTTTTGGTTGGGATCGGTTGTTGAAGTTGCAACCCCACCGGTACAGTTCCACGCGGTTGAGACAGCAAGACCCGAGGGCGCGTCGGGCGTTGGAGGCGAGGTAACTGTCGTTGCGAAACTATTCCCGCACGATGTTGTGGTGCCGTAGGCATAGCTCGTCGATGAACCGTTCACATCCCAAGACTTGTAGAGGGTGCCGGTGTCGTTGTATTGGAAGTGCTTCGATAAACTGGCGGAACTGGTGCTGTAAGAGGTAACGGTCGTTAGATTTCCCCGAGAGCCAGTGACACTGGTGTGCTGTGGCGTGCCAGTCGTGGTCTGTACCGGATAGGCAGATTCATCGTAGGAATAGGTGGTTTTCGACAGAAGATTACCGGACCCATCGGTAGTTGAACTTTGTGAAGGGTGATCGATAATGTTATTCCCCAATGTCGCGTAGCTGATTGTGGTCTTGCGGAGTGGAGTGAAAGAGGTTAACGCCGCTCCCATCGTCACGCCGTAGTCATATTCCCAATCAAGGGACACAAGTCCAGAGCCATTGAACGAGCCGTCGTAGGCGACATGCGACGCACGGGTGTTGCCGTTGGCTGGCTGGTAGTAGCTGTCGATTGTGTCAATCGGAGAGCCCACAGTTGTGGTGCTGCAGTTTGTGTAATTGCCGTTGTAGCACTTCTCAGTGGTAAGCAGGAGGGTCTGAGTCCCACTGATAAGTTGGTTGACCTGCCGCTGAGTCTCGTAAAAATTGTACGTCGCGGTTGTAGGCGGGTTTGAAGTTGTGTTTGTGACTGTGCTGTCTTCCGCAAAATTGATCAATGTGTTGTCGCCGTTTGGATTAGTAACGGTGGTTGTCCATGTCGATCCCGGTCCTGGCGTACCAGACCCCAGCCGGGAATAGCCCCAGGTTCCCCCCGGATTAAGGACGCGAGAGAGGCCAGCGGTTGAACCATCGCTATAAATGCCGGTGTTATTTGTTCCCCCGCTATAGGTGTAGGTGATGGTCACTCCCGTTGGAAGAGTGATTTCTTGAATTCTTCCGGTCACGCATGGCGAACAAGAGCTAGGCCCGCTTTCGTAGGTAAAGGTGTAGCGGTCGGGATGACTCGGTGTGTCGTCGGGCAGCGCGATGCTGCTTACAAGCGGTACGCTGAGCGGTCCGTATTCGTGGATTATGGGAGAACCCGAACTGAAGCCGAAAGCGGTCTGCACCGTGTATTGAATGTAGTTCATTTTATACGTAGCGCTGCCAGACGGGGCGTTGTAGGTAAAAGTCGTGGGGCTGGACGGAGTTCCGCTTCCAGCAACGGTCAGCACTGCAGTCGAGCTGGAAAGCGTATCGAAAAACTGCCCGCTCGAATTCACAGTAACTTGGTTGCCGTTAGCGTCTGTAAGGCTGGCCGCCCCGCTCGTGGTGTTCAAGGGAGCAGCGATGATTCGTCCACCTCGATCTGTAAGCTGCAGTTGCCCAGCGCTGGGCACACTCAAGTAGTAGCCCGAGCCGTCTGAGGCTGTAGAAGTGAGGGGATAGAATCTAAAACCGATGCAGCTGCCGTGGAGAAAATAGTTCTGGACCTCTGCCGTTCCGGGAAAGGGATGCAGCGCACCATAGGCATCGTGGTACGTATATGAATAGTAAGTTGTCACGCAACCGAAGCTATCCCTGGTGGTACTTGTCTGATAAATCATGTAGCCGGTCCGCGCCCCCGTAACACCGCTCCACCCCCAGTTGGTCGTGGGTTGCCATTGCGTCACGCCACTGTTAGTCACTGGAGTCCAGATAGAGCTGTCGTAGCTCAGATCGTAAGCGAACGCCGTCCCGCGTCCCGCTTTATGCAGAACCGGAATCGCAAAATGGACATTCAGATTTCCGAGATTGACCGTGTCGAACGGCCCGCCTCCGAAGCTCCCAAAACGCGGCGTACCCGTTGCCACCTGAGCCGACGCAAAGCTGCTGAGAGCCATGACGATCAATGCGAGGTGCTTGTGAGAGAGCTTCATAAATTGCCTTTCTCGTTTTCGCTTAATCTGGGAGTCTAGTTGACGGCAAAAACGGACAAAGGAATGCCCGTGTTAAAAGAAGCGCTGGACACCGTGACATCAACCATCAGAGTCCCTTGTTGGTATCTCTGGATATGTGTGGGAACCGTTACGCCACTGATGACCTGATAATTGCTGAAGTCAACCTCGACCAGAAGGCTTGTCGTCGCGTCGGTGTCCGGGTGCGCATTGAATGTGATTGCCATCGGAAGGAGCGTGGTTGCGTCCAAATACAAATCCATCGTGCTGAGCTGTTGGAATGTGGGAGAGATACCGGCTGGCGGATTCGGCTGGTAAACGTAGGACTGGATATGCTGGACCGTCCCACCATTGCGAGATTCTTGTCCGATGTAAGACAGCACCACGTTCGGACCTAGCGACAGGGAACCAAGCGCAGGAAAGAACCAGACAGCATCGTTCTGGCAGTTTTGGGACGCAAATTGGCCAGAAACATTATTGGGGTTGATCCACTGGCCGAGTTGCACACCGGTCTGTACGTCGCGGATTTCGGTACGAGTGCCACTCGACAAGGCAAGGTCCATCCGGCTCTCACCGGTGCCGAGCGCCTTCAAGGTTGCCGTTCCCGTGTCGGTGCCGGTCCAAGTGACGGAGCCGGTCAGCGTCACGTCGCTCACGGTTGTGCTGCCAGTCATGGCAGCGACCGATTTCGCCGCATAAGCGACCGCTTGAGGATCACTGGCAGGTTGGTTATGCGCCGCCGCGGCAACACACGCGAGGGTTATTGCAGCAAGAGTTACGGCAGCAAATCGTGCCATGAGATTTCCCTCCTGATGAAATGAACAGAGCGGCAACACCGGCGTGTGCTGGGTTGCCCCTGCGACCATTTGTCCGCACTGTAATGGACGGTGCCTTGCGAAGGGCTGCGCGTCCATTCACTTCTGTTCTAACTTCAGAGGAGGGTACGAGAGGGGTCACTAGACGGAACTGAGAATCCGTCGATCCCTGGCGAATCCGCTCGCTGATTTGCAACCAACGCTATGCTGCAAGGCTGTGCGTGTCAACAGAAAACGCCCCTGAATGTACTAAGGATCACTTCGGGCGATGAGGTAACGTCACGCTGTGCATTTCACGAGCACGCGCCCACCTTGCTCCCCGCCCGGCCCCGCGCCAGCCTGCACTCCACTCCACTCCGCGCCCCGCTCGCGCATACCCTCCCAGGGCCGGGGGGTGTAGCAAAATCCCCTCAATGCGTATTACCCCCTCAACCGTTTGTCCCGCCTTGGAGAAGTCCTTACACTTCGACCCACCTTAGAGTTGTGCTTCCCAAATTTGGGGGATTTTTCATTTGTGGCACAGGTAACATCACGTCACTGAAAAGGGCTGGGGTCTTCTGTCGCCTGCCCTATGTGGGGTGGGGCATGTGTCGTGGTTTGTGCCATAACCCTGTTGTCCAAGCCGATCCCTGCTAGTACAATCGAGGATCAGTCGATCCCATGCCCTCTGGGACTCAATAAATGCTTAGTCTTTCTTGTCGTGCAACTTGTTCCCACTCGCTCCCAAGTCTTCCGTGCGGGGGCGACGAATTGACACGGTAGAGGTCGCTGGTTCGAGTCCAGTCGTGCCTACCATATTCTTAGAACTCCCGACTTGATCATGTCCAACTCAGGCATTCCGGAACCTAAGCTTCCTGCTGAATCCGCGACTGAACCCGCCGAGTCTTTCGGCGACCTCCTTTCCCAATATGAGAAGAGCCATTCGCGTAAGAACGAGGACGGCGGCAAACAACTCGTTGGCACGGTGATTGTTGTCTCCGGCGACTCGGTCTTCCTCGATATCGGCTTCAAGAGCGAAGGCATTCTGCCGCTGGCGGCTTTGCAGGGTGCTGGCGAAACGGTGAAGCCCGGCGACAAGCTGCCGGTCTCGGTCAAGGGACGCGATCCGGAGGGCTACTACCAGCTCACTCGCGCCAAAGTTGAGCGGCCGAAAGATTGGTCGGCACTGGAGAAGGCTTTCGCGGACAAGGCGACGATCGTGGGCACGGTGACCGGTGTCATCAAAGGCGGTCTCAGCGTGGATGTGGGAGTGCGCGCCTTCATGCCCGCCTCGCGCAGCGGAGCCCGCGATGCCGTTGAAATGGAGAAGATGGTCGAGCAGGAAATCCTGTGCCGCATTATCAAGCTCGACGTCACCGACGAAGATGTGGTGGTAGACCGCCGCGTCGTCGCCGAAGAAGAAGAACGCTCCGTGCAGGATCGCCGCTCTTCAGCCATGAAGGAAGGCGACAGCGTGAGCGGGACCGTCCGCAGCCTCACTGATTACGGCGCGTTCGTAGATCTGGGCGGCGTAGATGCCTTGCTGCACGTGAGCGACATTGCCTGGAGCCGCATCGAGAAGGCAGCGGATGTGCTCTCGGTGGGGCAGCAGATCGAAGTCCGAGTGCTCAAGATCGCAAACGATTCCGGCAAGCGCCGCATTTCCGTAGGCATGAAGCAGTTGCAGGCGCATCCCTGGGACGCGGTCGCGGGAAAATACACGGTTGGCGAACGCGTGCGCGGCACCGTTACGCGCGTGGCTGAATTCGGGGCCTTCGTGGAACTGGAGCCGGGAATTGAGGGGCTGATCCACGTTTCGGAAATGTCTTGGGGAAAGAAGATGCGGAGTGCCAGCACGCTGGTGAAGCCGGGCGAGATCGTGGACGCTGTGATTCTGGGAGTAAACACGGTTGAGCGCCGCATGTCCCTTGGACTGAAGCAGACTCTGGGCGATCCCTGGGCCGAGGTAGCACAGAAGTTTGCCGTCGGTTCGGCGATTGAAGGGCCTGTGGTAAGCATCACCAAGTTCGGCGCATTCGTGCAGCTCTCCGAAGGCGTCGAGGGCATGATTCACATCAGCGAGATGAGCGCCGAGAAGCGGATCAACCATCCACAGGAAGTGCTGAGGATGGGGCAAGTGGTCAGGGCGCAAGTGCTCGCGGTTGATAGCGAAAAACGGCAGTTGCGCCTGAGCATGAAGCAACTGGTCCCCAGCGGCCTGGACGAATACATCGCGGAACACAAGGAAGGCGACCTGGTCACCGGCCGCATGCTGGAGATTACAGACGGACGCGCGCGCGTGGAACTGGGCGAAGGCGTCCTGGGTACCTGCCGCATGGATGCGCCGTCGGCGACTGAAAAGACCGCGCCGGCAAGACCCGCGTCATCCGCCAAGCCCGATCTCTCTTCCCTCGGCTCGATGCTGCAGGCGCGCTGGAAAGGCGGCGCGCCCGCCGAAGGCGCCAAGCCGGAACCCGTTCGCAGCGGGCAGATTCGCAAGTTCCGCATCGTCAAGCTGGACCCGGCTGCGAAAAAGATTGAATTAGACTTAGCCTAGCCAATCGCTCAAGACCATCATCTCAGTTGCGCTCGCATACCGTCCGCATCCACCGGCAGCCCATCTATTTCCTCGGCGGTGTTGACAGCCCGTCCTGCGCGTGTATATTACGAAACATTACCTTTGCTTTCGTTTTGACACGAACGCTCCGTTCCCCGAGGACCGCACGCCATGTCGACAAACCGCCGTTTATCGCTCGCTCTGATTCTTGCACTCTGTCTTTTGTTCGCACTCGTTACACACTCCGCAGCAGATGTGCGTGTTGAATCCAGTGCCGCCACGTCAAAGATCGAAAGTGCCAGACTCGCAATTGAGGCGAACCAGAAGGCAGGAACCTACACGATTCGCTCCAAGGAAAATCCGCGGGTTTGGGTCACGGCGGCGGTCGCGGCGCAGGTGAATCATCGCTGGCTGCGTTCGAGCGACTATCCGCAACATGAAATTCAGGAATCGCCCTCTGCTGACGCCCCGGGCTCAGGTTCTCAGCTCACGATTACCTATAGGGGACTCTCTGGCCAACCCGACCTTGTGTGCAGCCTGCGACTGCGCCCGCAATCGGCATTCGCGGAGATCGAAGTGCTCGTCCGTAATAGCACGGGGGCGCAGCTCACGGTGCAAAGCATTCGTGTTCTCGATGCCCAGGCGCCCGTGCTCGCGCTGGACGGGCCACCTGCCGCCGACCGCGTTCTCTCCGACAGCTTCAGCGAGGACCGGCCGAACATGGAGCTCCACGATCTCGCGCAGACAACCGACGGCATGCATCGCGCGGTCGGCAGCCAGCTGATCTACAACCGGCAGAGCCGGCAAAGCTTGTTCGTCGGCGCGCTGGCTTCCGAAAGATGGCTCACCGTGCCGCGCCTCCACGTCGATAAGAAACAAAACACAATCACCAGCTACGAAGTTGATTCCACCGGCACCACGGAACTCGCAAAAGAGAACTCGCTGCAACAGTCGCCGCCGGAAGATCAGATCGAGCTGAGCCTTCCCGTGGAGCCGGGCCAGAGCCTTGCATCCGAGCCCATTGTGGCCAGCTTTTCCTCGGACTATCACGCGCAACTCGAATCCTACGGGGAAATGATTCGCCATCTGCATCCAGCGAGAGTCAGCGCCGCAACTCCCATTGGCTGGTGGAGTTGGACTGCGTTTTACTTTGGACTCACCGAAGGCCCGGCCCTCACCAACGCTGAATTTCTCTCCGCTCACCTGCGGGAGTACGGCTACACCTTCTTTCACATTGACGAGGGCTATCAATTCGCGCGCGGCGATTACACCTCGCCGGTAGCCAACAAGTATCCTCACGGGATAAAGAATCTCGAACAGAAAATCCAGGCACTGGGTCTGACCCCGGGGATCTGGACTGCGCCGTTCGAAATTTCCGAGCGTTCGTCCGTGTTCGCGAATCATAAAGACTGGCTGGTGCATAACGCGAAAGGGCAGCCCATCCACGCCGGATGGGTGACGGAGCCGCCCGACACGGCAACCAAGCTCGACCAGCTTTACGTGCTCGATACCACCAATCCCGCCGCTCAGCAGTTCCTGCGCGAGACCTATGCGACGCTCACCCGGGACTGGGGCATCCGCTACATCAAGCTCGACTTCATGGATGACTCCGCCATCGAAGGCTATTACTACCGTCCCAACACGACGGCGCTACAGGCGCAGCGTATTGGATTGCAGATCATTCGTGAAGCAGTAGGTGACGGCGTGCTGCTCGACAAAGACGGCAGCCCGATCCTGAATCCGGTGGGGCTGGTGGATACTGGGCGCATCTCCTGCGACACCGGGCACACCTTTGCGGCCAGCCGCGATGCGGCTCCCGGCATCGCCGCCCGTTACTACATGAACCGAAACTTCTTCATCAGTGATCCCGACGCATTCTCGATCTCGTACCGGGCTGAAGCAGGAGAGCAAGACCACGGTGGACCCAAACCGCTCACGCTCGCGGAGGCGCAGGTGGCGATTGCGCTGGCCGCGGTCTCCGGCGGCATGTTCGAAATCGGCGACGATTTGCCCATGCTGTCTCTCGACGCAGACCGCATGGCCTTGCTTCAGAATCGCGACCTGCTCAACATGGCGCGCTATGGCCATGCTGCCAGGCCACTCGACCTGATGAGCTACGCGCCTGAAGACGAAATGCCGAGCGTCTACCTGCTGCGCGAAAGCAAGCGGCAGTCGATTCTGGCGGTTTTCAATTGGACAGAGAAAGAACGTGAACATTCCTTTTCGTTTTCCGACCTCGGACTTGCAGCGCGGAGCATCGTATCCAATGTCTTTGTCAAGGGTGCGACAGCGGGAGCCAATTCGAGTGCACTCGCGCTGAAGGTGGCGCCGCACTCGGTTTCGATGGTAAAGATCGTCGATCCATCGATCCCCGCGTCTGCGCCAACGGTGACTGTGCAAGCCCCGGAAAAGATTGCAACCGCAAGGCCGGCGAAGTTCTCCGCGCAGAGTGCCGCCGACGGCGTGCCTGCACTTTCCTATCATTGGGACTTCGGCGACGGAACCAGCGCCGAGGGCGCCTCCGTCACTCATGCCTTCACCCATACCGGCAGTTTTACTGTCCATTTGAATGTGGAAGGAATCGAGGGCGTGGCGTTCGAAAAGAGTTTCCCGGTTTCGGTGGTCGGCGCAATTGACACAAGATTCCGGCCCGACCTCTACCAGCGTTATAGCGAAGAACAATGAAAAGACGCGACCCGCATTGGATTTCTTTATTGTTTTCTTCTCAGTTGTCATTTGTTAGTATTAGTTTCGTTTTATTGCGATCTGAAACGTTCCCTGGCCATGAACCCACTCTCGAACTTGCTCACCCTGCCGGAAGAACAGAAGCAAGCCCGGGGAGTGCTGCACACGCCGAAAGAGATCGCGCAACAGCCTGAGACCTGGCGGGCTACCTATCAGCGCTTCCGGGAGCGCCATGCGGAGATCCATGGATTTCTGCAAGCCGCAGGCATCAACTGGGATCCAACCCGGCGGCCGACGGTCTTCTTGATCGGCGCCGGAACCTCCGACTACGTCGGCCGTTCGCTGACCCTGCTGCTGCGCCGGCTATGGCATTGCGAGGTGCTCGCGGTCCCGAGCACAGATCTGCTGACTCATCCCGACGAATGGCTCGTGCCGGGGCGCCCGTATCTCTGGATTTCGTTCTCTAGGTCAGGCGAGAGTCCGGAGGGAATCGCGGTCATAGAGCGGGCTTTGAAGAACCATCCCGGTATTCAACACCTGATTGTGACCTGCAACACGCAGGCACGAATGCTCCGCCTGACCGCGGGACGCAAGCAGGTGTTGGGAATCGCGCTGCCAGAGGAAGTCCATGATCGCGGACTCGCGATGACCAGTTCTTTTTCGAACATGGTTATCTTCGGTCAATGTCTGGCGAATGTTGAGACGCCTGGCGCATACGAAAACATCCTGCGCCAATTAACGGAAGCGGGCACCAGTTTCCGCGACCAGGCCGCGACCTGCGCCGCCAAACTGGCGAGCGAAGACTTCACCAAGGTCTGCTTCATCGGCTCGGGGCCGTTGCGAGCGGTGGCAACGGAGTCAGCCCTGAAGGTCCTCGAACTCACCGCAGGCCATGTTCAAACCATGTCGGAATCCGCGCTCGGGCTGCGTCACGGTCCCATGGCGGCGCTGGATCAGCAAACCCTGCTCGTCGCCTTCCTCTCCGGGGATCAAAGGATCCTCCGCTATGAGATCGATCTGCTGGAGGAAATCGGCAAGAAGCATCTGGTCAGGACGCGAGCTGTGGTCGGTGCTGCTCCAGACGCACGACTGGATGACCTTACCGATTATGCTCAGGCGCACACTTCAGTCACGATCGCTGACGACTACCGGCCGCCTCTGGACGCAATGTTTGGACAATTGCTCGGCCTGTTTTTCTCGTTGCGCCACGGTCTCAAACCGGATTGCCCCAGCCCCAGCGGCGCCATCAGCCGGGTCGTGCAAAACGTCGCGATTCATGCTTGAAATAGATCTACAGCATAGGCATATGCATACGGAAGTGCAGTGCAAGTTAAAAGGGAGCCTCTCATGAACAACCCGCCGCAGCGCTCATCGCTGTCCGCAATCGCCACTGTGAAGAACTTTGTACTGCTCGTGGCGGCAATCCTCCTTGTCGCCTGTGCCGGTATTCCCGCAGCCGCGCAGAAGGACAGCGGAAGCATCGTCGGAGTCGTGAAGGACGCCAGCGGCGCCGTCGTGCCCGGAGCGAAAGTGACGGTCACCGACGTTGACCGCGGAACCGAGGTGGTCACCAGAACCAACGCCCAGGGTGAGTACACTGCCAGCCCCTTGAAAGTTGGCCAATACCGGGTGACCGTAGAGAAAGCTGGCTTCAAGAAAACGCTGGCCGGGCCGGTGACGGTCGACGTGCAGGGGCGACCCGCGGTCGATGTCACCTTGCAGGTCGGCAGCATCTCCGAATCGATGACCATCACAACGGTCAACCCGCAATTAGAAACGGAGACTTCCGATCTTGGCCAGGTCGTGGACAGCCAGCGCATCAACGCGCTTCCCTTGAACGGACGCAACTACGCCCAACTCGCGCTCCTAGGCGCTGGTGTTGCTCCCGCTGAGCCCGGCTCGCGCGTTGAAACCACTTATGGATTCAGCGCTGGCGGCGCTCGGGCTCTGCAAAACAACTTCCTGCTCGACGGTGTCGATAACAACGCGAATCTAGGCGACGTCCTCAACGGCGCCGCCTATGTCGTCCAGCCCGCGGTGGACGCCATCGCGGAGTTCAAAGTCGAGACTAACTCTTACAGCGCTGAGTTTGGCCGTGGCAACGGAGCTATTCTAGACGCGGTCATCAAGTCAGGAACCAACCATCTGCACGGCGACCTGTGGGAGTTTCTACGCAACGAGAAAGTTGACGCCACCAACCCCTTCGACCAATTCGGTCAGCAGCCTTACAAGCAGAACCAGTTCGGCTTCACGCTGGGCGGCCCCATCGTCAAGAACAAGGCGTTCTTTTTCGGGGATTACGAAGGACTCCGCATTCGCCAGGGACTACCGCAACTGTCCACAGTGCCCACCCAAGCCGAGGTCGGCGGAGATTTCTCCGCCAAGCTCTCCACCAACCCAGCCATCGCCCTCGATGTGAATGGCAACCCTACCGGCCAGAATGCGCTCGACTGCAATGGCAACACAACTTATGTCGGAGAGATCTTTAACTCGCGTCTGGCACAAAATAATTACGCTGGAAATCCCAACGGATTCTGCGGTGTCCCGATTGGCACAACCTCGACCGGACTGCCGACCAACATCTTCTCCGGCAATACTGGCACGAATACTGCTATCGATCCGCTCGGCAGCACGCTGGCCGCGCTGTTTCCCATTTCCAACACCAGCGAGGGAGGCGGCAACAATTTTCTCAGCGATCCCAAACGCGCCGAAACTGAAAACAAGTTCGACACTCGCTTCGACTACGCCATCAGCAACAAAGATAATTTCTTCGCCCGCTTCAGCTACGGCAACGACAGCACTTTCCTGCCCTCGCCCTTCAGCAATGTGCTCGACGGTGGCGGCTTTCAGGATGGCTACAGCAACAACACCGCCCAGGGCTTGGCAGCCAGCGAGGTCCACAGTTTCACCAACAACCTGATCAACGAATTTCGCTTCGGCTTCAATCATCTCGATTCCCACCGCTTTAATCTGAACTACAACGTGAACGTCGCGCAGCAAGTCAACTTCCCGGGAGTTCCGTTCGGTCCCAACCTCGGCGGCCTGCCTTCGATCAGCTTCAGCGATGGCACTGCGGGCATTGGCAGTTCCGGGTTCCTGCCCGCTATCGAACACCAGCACAGCTACGTGTTCACCGACAATCTGAGCTGGGTCCGCGGACGCCACGCTGCGAAGTTCGGCGCCGAACTTCGCTTCGAACAGTTCACCATCTTCGAGCCGGCTTCTCCTCGCGGCGGCATGAGTTTTGGCAGCGACTTTACCGACAATCCCGCCGCACCCGGATCCGGCGGCGAGGCTATCGCCACTTTTCTGCTCGGCATTCCCGACGGCGGAAATATCACCAGTCTGAACAACATCATCTACAATCGCCAGATTTACGCGGTCTACGGCCTCGACGACTTCAAAATAACTCCGCGCCTCACCCTGAACCTCGGTCTCCGCTACGAACTCTTCACCACCATCAAAGAGGCGAACAATCTGGCGGCTACTTTTGATTTCAACTCGCTCTCCCTGATCGTTCCCAGCGGAACCAACACGCCGCTGACAAATACCCTCGGCTCAGAGCTCAACATTCTGCGCAACGGTTCGTCCGGACTCATCAACCCCGACCTCAACAATTTCGCGCCCCGCATTGGATTCGCCTACCAGTTGAACGACAAACTCGTTCTTCGCAGCGGCTATGGCATCTTCTATGGCGGACAGGAAAACGGCCCGTTCTCCAACCCCAGCCCCGGTTTCAATCCTCCCTTCTTTTCTTCGCAGGTGTTCGCCACGCCCTGTAGCGCAGCCTCCGCAAATCCGGCGGCCGGTCAACTCGATTGCTCGATCTCGGCCGCGAACTCCGGCTTGCCATTGAATGTCCTGGCCAATGGTTTTCCTTCCAACGCGCTCAGCGACCCGAATACGCCGAGCCTGTATTCCATCGACCCGCACCTGGTCACGCCCTACATGCAACAGTGGCACCTCAGTCTGCAGCAGCAATTGCCCGCCGATACCGTTCTCGAAGTTACCTACGCTGGCTCTCGCGGATTGAAGCTCTTCGCTTTCTACAACGGCAACCAGGCAACTCCCGACGCGAACGCATCGGATCCTACCGCTCCGCGGCGTCCCGCGCACGAGGTAACGCCCGGAGCCACCGGCGATTCCTGCACCCTGGCGGCATTCAACACACCACTCTACAACTGCAATCCCGCGCTAGATGCCGGCATCGCCGCCTTCCGCTCGAATACGCAATCCAACTACAACTCGCTCCAGGTTCGCCTGGAGAAGCGCTACTCCCATGGACTCCAGTTCGAAGCCGCTTACACCTTCGCCCATGCCCTCGACAACGCTTCCAGCGCCAGCCTGGGATCGGTGAACAACGGAGATTTCCGCGACCAGACCAACCCCAACCTCGAATACGGCAATTCTGACTTCGACGTCCGCCATCGCTTCGTCTTCAGTTACATCTACGACTTGCCCTTCGGCCGTGGACGGCGGTTTGCCAGCAGCGCTTCCGGCGTCGCGAACCAGATTCTGGGCAACTGGCAAATGAGCGGCGTCTTTTCCGCCGCCACCGGCAATTACTACACGGCTACTGACATAGTTTCGGTTTCCAATACTGATTGCGGCGGGTTTGTCGCCTTCAATTGCTCGCGCCCCGCCTTGGTCGGCAATCCCAACGCCAAGCCCTGCATCCCGGGAACGCTGTTCAACACCTGCGCATTTTCAGACAACAACATCACCCCCGGAATCATCCCCCAGGGAACCTTCGGCGACGCCGGCCGCAACATCATCCAGGGCCCCGGCTACAAGACCTGGGACACCTCTTTGGTCAAGCAGTTTCCGGTTCACGATCAAATGCGTTTCGAATTCCGTGCAGAATTCTTCAACGTGCTGAACCACGTGAACTATTTGTTTGGAAGTTTTGGTGCGATCAGCGTCGAGCCTACGCCCCTGGAACTTGATTCCAGCAACCTGAATACTCTGGCGAACCCCCGGGCGAGCAACTTCGGATATCCCCTGGCAGCGCGCGCGCCGCGGCAGATTCAGTTTGCGCTGAAGTTCTACTTCTAAAAGCCACGGCGCAAGGCCTTGATGCGGTCGCAGGACCAAAGAAGACTCTGGACAGTCAACGATCTAGCGCCGACTCCCTGCCTGAAAAATGGTATGCTTTCTGCGAAAGCTTCCTTATTTGAATATTGCAGCACCGGCAGCGTGGCTATCGTGGCTTAGAACAATTTTCTAAAACAGAGGGTGATTTTCTTATGATGAGGAATGAGCAAGGCAGTGCCGCGGTGCAAGTGGTCTGGGCAGTGACGGCGATCGTCGTCGTGATCTCCGCTTTCATGATTGTCAGGAACACCAGCCCTGGCGCTCCTGTGGCGTTCACCACGCCGTATCAGACAGTTGTTCTGACCAGCGGCGCGGTCTACTTCGGCAAACTGGAAGGCTACGGCACACTTCGTCCTGTACTCACCGAGGTCTACTACATCGTCACGCAGAATAATCCGGAGACTAAGCAATCGAACAATGTGCTCGTCAAACGCGGCAAGGAACTGCACGAGCCCGACCGCATGTATCTCAATCCCAACCAGATTTTGTTCGTCGAGCCCGTCGGCGAGAAGTCCAAGGTAGCCCAGTTAATCGCGCAAGCGCACTAGGTCGGCAAGCCGCGGGGAACCGGTGTGTGCAGCACCTGCTCCCCCATGCTTGAGACCTTAGTCCCGTTCCCGTCGTTGACCTTCTGCAGCCGCCCGCATCCCCGGCCCCGCCGCCTCCGCGCCCTCCGCCGCCTTCTTCTTCTGCCAGTCGCCCTCAGTCAGCGCCGTGATGGCTTCCAGCTTCTTCTTCTTCAACCCGGCGTTCACGATCGCCAATTCTTTCTGCGTTGTTTTCTGGAACTCATCGATCACATCCTGCAGTTCATGACCCAGCGACTCGTTCCGCGCCACCTGATAATCCGTGGGTTTGCCGTCGTATCCCGTCACTGCGCCGTAGAGTTGCCCGATATGTTCGCGGATGCGCTCTTCGCCGGTAATCATGCCGCCTTCCTTGGTGGCCACAATCTTCGAGCGTAGTTTGTCGCAATCCGTGGCGAGCTGTTGCAGTTGCTTGCGCAATGGATCGCTTTCCGCCACCTTCATCCCCGCCAGTTTCGTCCCCCGCGCGTTGGCCGTGTCGCGTACCCCTTCGATCGCCTCCACGCCGTACGTCATGTGCTCGAGCAGCTTGTAGACCTTCATCGCGAGATCGAACTGTGCCTTGCGCTCCTCCACCGGGTACTTGGCCCTCGGATCCATCGCAACTTTCAGTTCCTCGGTGTAAGTGTGATCTCCTTTGGTCAACTTCACAGTGTAAGTGCCAGGCAGGACGCGCGGACCTTCCGCCGCTTCAAACAGCGCCGTCGCCGCGGGCGCTACCGCCGGTGGCTTCACGTGCATTCCCCAGCTTGCGCGGTTCAATCCCCGATGCTTGCTTCCGGCCACCGTGTCCACGAGTTTGCCATCCTGATCGAAGATCTCGATCTTCAAGTCGCCGAAGATGTGCCGCCCCTTCTGGTAATACGTGATCTGAGCGTCTCCGGGCCGGTTCCGTCCGTGGAAAGTCTCGTCGCCTTCCGGCCAGCCTCCGCCCACATCAAAGTATTGGATCGCGGCCCGTCCCGAAATCAGCGCTGCCTCTTTGGTCATCGTGTCGGGCGTGAGCGCGCGCAGCGGTGAAATATCATCCACGATCCAGATTCCCCGTCCATGCGTCGCCACCACCAGGTCCGATTCCCGCGCCTGCACCGCGATGTCATCCACGGCCACCGCCGGAAAGTCCGTCCCTTTGTAGGGAGCCCACCGCTGCCCGCCATCCACCGAAATCCACAACCCGAACTCCGTCCCCAGGAAAAGCACACTGCGGCTGACCGTGTCTTCCTTAATCACATGGGCATAGCCGCGCACGCCGCTCTCCTGCGCTGGAAGCGCGGTCCACGTCTGGCCGTAGTCCGTGGTCTTGTAAACGTACGGCTTCATATCTCCATACCAGTGCCGGTCGAACGTGGCGTAGGCGGTCCCCTCATCGAAGCGGCTGGCTTCGATGGTCGAGACCCAGGAATTCTTTCCCAGCCCAGTCACGTTGCCCACAACATTTGTCCAGGTCTTCGCCCCATCACGAGTGACCTGCACATTCCCGTCATCGGTGCCCACCCAGATGATCTGCCCGTTCTTCGGTGACTCCGAAATCGAATAGATCGAGGTGTGCATCTCTGCCGAAGAGTTATCGATCGTTACTCCTCCGGATTCTTCCTGCTTCTGCTTTTCCGGATCATTGGTCGACAGGTCAGGAGAAATGCGGTCCCACGACTGCCCGTGATCGCGCGAGCGGAACAGGAACTGTGCCCCAATGTAAATCGTCCCTTTTTCGTTGGGGCTCATGTGAATCGGCGTGTTCCAGTTGAAGCGCAGCTTCCCCTCGCCATAGTTCGGCCAGGGATGAAGGTCGCGTCCCTCATGCGTATAGCGATTCGTGCGCCCAATCTCGCCGCCCTGCGCCTCGGCGTAAATGTAGTCCGGATCGCCGGTGTCCTCGAACGTCCAGAAGCCGTCGCCGCCGAAAACATTCTCCCAGTTCCCGTTGGCCACGCCACCCGGAAAGGAAGACGGTGCTACCCAGGAACTGTTGTCCTGCAATCCGCCATACACGCGATACGGATCGGCATTGTCGGCGCTCACGTGATAGAACTGCGACACTGGCAGATTCATCTCGTGCTTCCAGCGGTTGCCCCCGTCCTCGCTGCGCCACAAGCCGCCATCATCGCCGGCAATCACAATGTTCGTATTCTTGGGATTGATCCACACATCATGGAAGTCGCCATGCGCCCCGCCCGAAACCACGTTGAAGGTCTTCCCTCCATCGTTGCTGAGCAGCAGAATGAGATCGGGTTTGAAAATCTTGTTCTCATCCTTGGGATCAACGATGAGATTGCCGAAATAAAAAGGACGCCACACCATGTAGTTGCTGGCATCGAACTTGGTCCAGTTCGCTCCAGCATCGTCAGAGCGGTACAGGCCCCTACCTTTTTCTGCTTCGATGTTGGCATATACTACCTGCGGCTTCGAGGGCGCCACCTGCACTGCCACGCGGCCCCACGGTTTCGCCGGCAATCCCTTCGCGCTGCTGACTTCACTCCAAGTAGCGCCGCCGTCGGTGGACTTGAACAGTCCGCTGCCCGGACCTCCCGAGCGGAACGTCCAGCCCTGCCGCCGGAAATCCCACATCGCGGCATAGATTGTCTTCGGTTCCTGCTTGCTCCGCGCCATCATGGCGCAGCCGCTCGAACCATTCAGGCCCGCCAGAACCTTCTTCCAGGTCTTGCCGCCATCGGCCGTCTGGTAGACTCCGCGTTCGTCGTTGTCGTCCCACAAATGTCCCAAAGCGCAGACCAGAACGTCATTGCTGTCGCCCGGATTCACCAGAATCTTGGCGATATGTTCGCTGTCTTTCAATCCAACGTTGGTCCAGTTCTCGCCGCCATCCGTCGACTTGTACACGCCATCGCCCACCGACACGCTGTTGCGCGTCCAGGCTTCGCCGCTCCCCACCCAAACCGTCTTCGAGTTCGAGGGATCAATCGCCACCGCGCCAATCGACTGCACATCTTCGCGGTCAAATACTGGCTTGAACGTGGTGCCGCCGTTCACCGACTTCCACACTCCGCCGCTGGCCGCGCCCACGAACAAGGTGATGCGGCCGTCTTCCTCCACCGCATCCACGGCGGCAATACGGCCGCTCATGGTGGCTGAGCCGATGTTTCGCGCCGGCAGTCCCGAAACCGTCGCCGCATCAAAGCGGTATGCGGCTTGACCCGCGGCCGGCAAAGTCGTGCCCAGTGATACCAACAACACAATCATTCCCCAGGAATTGCGAGCGGATGCTTTCATATGTACAAGTCCCTTTCCACGTAAATGACTTAATAGCGCCGCCGTCCCGGCGGCTGTGGTGGCGGCCTCTCGCCGCCACTGCCGTCGATAATCCACAGCTATCCCAGCCTCAGTGAACCCCGACCAACCCGGACTTCTTCTCCTCAGTCCGCAGCGACGCCGGTAGGGCAAAGTCTGAATCTTGCATAGCAACATTCACTTCAATCTTTTGAATCGTGGTGACCTGCGTGCCAGGATTGCTCCTCGGCCCTTCAGAGATCGAGAAAGGATACATGACCCCATCCACCGGCTTGTACGATCCCAGATCAACCACCCGCTCCCTCACCGAGCCGCGGATGAACTGCTGAGTCTCTTTTCGGATTTCAAGATAGGTGTCGGGATCCAGATAGTAGAAAACAATGTCGCCGTTCTTGAGCGTGACCTTGAGCCGCAGGGCGTCATCGCCATCCACCGCGTCGTGTCCAAGATATTCGATCCGGTTCCCTTTCTCGGCGTAATCGACCAGGGGCCCATCAAAATCGGCGGCCAGAAGCAGGTCTCGCAGGTTATCCTCGCCCATCAACTCGGGATCCTTGCGTCCGCGAAAGGGCTGAGTCAGCCAGCCCGCGGAACCGTCGTAGGCCTGCACCGCGGTCATCCCTTGAAGAGTGAGGTTGTTGCGAACCAAATTTGGGCGCATGTTCATTTGCTTGAAGGCCGCGACCGTGGCTCGTCGTCTGCCACTGCCTTTGATCTTGCCCGTCGTAAGCCGGGTCTTGGCCGCCTTGATCTTTTCGAGGCCGCCTTTAGCCTGGATATTCTTGGCGACGAGTTCCTCCGCGGTTTGAGCCGTGGTTCGAGCCGTGGTTTGAGCCGCAGTATGACCGCATGCAAACACGCCGAGGCTCGAGGTCACAACCAAAACCATCGCCGTGTGACGCATTGGGAACTCCTGTTCCAGACAGAATTAGTGAGCGAATTAGTGAATCCCGACCATCCCCGACTTCTTTTCCTCAGTCCTGAGCGATGCCGGCAGCATAAAGTCCGCCGGATCGATGGTCACATTCGGTTCCATTTTCTGCACCGTGGTGGTTTGCTCGTCGGGATGGTTCTTCGGTCCCTGCGAAATCGAGAAGGGATACATCACCCCCGCCACCGGCTTGTAGGAACCAAACCCCATCACCCGGTCCCGTACCGAGCCCCGGATAAACTGCTGGATCTCCCGGCGAATCTCGATAAACGTATCCGGATCGAGATAGCAATAAATGATGTCGCCATTCTTCAGCGTCACCTTCAACCGCAGCGCGTCGTCCCCATCCACCACGTCGTGCCCCATATACTCGACGGTGCTGCCTTTCTCTTTGTAATCCACCAGCGGCCCGTCAAAGTCCGCGTCCAGCAGCAGGTCACGCACGTCGTCCTCGCCCATCAACTCAGGATCTTTTTTCCCGCCGAAGGGTTGGATCTGCCAGCCCGCGCTGCCGTCGTAGGCCTGCACCGCCGTCATCCCTTGCAGCTTGAACGTCTCCCGCAGCAGGTTCGGGCGCTGGTTCTCCTGGCCAACCGAGGCAGTGAAGCCGCCGCCGCCTTCGAACTTGGCCTTGACGCGCATGGTCTTGATGGCCTTCATCTTCTCCATCCCGCCCCGGGCCTGGATGTTCTTGGCAATCAGTTCGTCCGCGGTTTGCGATTGGGAAACCGCACCGAAGCAGCAAACAGCAAGCAGCACAATCACGGCGTGACGCATCGGCCAAACTCCTGTGGATGAAGGGACTTTAGAACCCTGAAAACGGGAAACAGTACTCTACTCGGTAGTAGACGCATCTTTCAAGTTTCCGTGAGCAGGGGCGGGACGATTTCAGCGCACCCGGCATTCGTCGAGGCAATTTACCGTCTCAGCGTGCTCCGCGAGCGCCTTTCTCCGCGATCTCCGCGTTAGAGGCTTTGCTAGGATTCGCCCGGCGAACAATCCTCGTTAGTGCGTAAACGAAAAATTCAGCCCCGTTGTCAAAATCAGATCATTCTTCTTCGCCTTCGCTGGCGGGTTCGACACATAGATGTCGCTGAACTGGTTCTGCCATCCCAGCCACTTGCTGATCTTCGTGACCGTACCCAGATCGAATGTCCCCCGATACTCCCCGGTGTTCGACATATCGGGGAAGAAATACAGCTTCTGGGTGATCACAGTGCTCTTCCCAGCCTTGTGCATCAATTCTTCGCCAAGAGTGAGCGCCAGGAATCTGTGAGTAACCCCGTAGGAGACGAAAGTTGGGGGGACCGTGACCGGCATGACTTGCGGCCCGTTGGAATAAGTCTCATGAGTGTAGTTCAAGCCCGCGAAGAAATTTAGGACGGTGCTGTCGGACGTGATGGCATGGTAGCCCGCTCCACCGCCATAGACGCCCCGCAAATCGAGGTTTTGCAGCGCGTTGCTCATGAAGTCCGCACCCACAAAACCGAACAGTCGCGGATTCAGGTTGTGATCGTAGCGCAGCCCTCCTGTGACCAGGTTCGCCACAGTGCTGGGCGTGGCTAGATCATTCTTGGTATCAATGGAGGTCAAGTAAATCGTGGTTTTGTCATTCAACGTAGGATGGACAGCGTTGATCGCCAGCGCCAGATTGCTACTCTGGCTGTTGCCGCGGGCGAGCGAGAAGCCTACATTGACCCCGCCGTTCCATCCGTGCAGCAAGCCGGGATGCAGAGTTTTATCGTAGGCCGCCTGCTCGGCGTCGTTGCGGATGAGCGCAACATTCCCCTGAGGCACTTCGACCGTTCCGCCGGACTTGGTAGTGACTTCGATTTTTCCGTCGCGGGTGGTCACGGGCCCCACCACAGTCTTCTTGTCCGATGTGGTGATGTGCAGTTCTTCTTCGGTGGTGATCTGCGTGATCGCATCGAACTTCACCGTAACGTCTCCGGCGAACTCGGTGTGCAGCACGAGAGTTTTGCCGTCAGATTTCACGACCTTACCAGTTAGGTGGTCGCCATTCTTCAGAGTGATTTGATCGGCGAACGCGGCGGAAGCAATTCCCAACAACACGACGAGAGTGACGATGTTTTTGCGCAACACTGCCTTCCTCCAATTTCAGAGAAGTCAAAAGTCACAGCTCAGATGCAGGATTACGTGCAAAGGATGGGAAAAGCACACAAGGCTACAGATGAATCGCAAATAGGATGGATCCACGAGGACCCGGCTAACTCTTGGTTTCCTTGGACTCAGTGGTCTTGTTCGCATCGGTCGAGGCCGGAGGCGCAGGATTATCCTTCATGCCTTCCTTCAGGGCGCGAATCCCCTCGCCCAGCCCCTTGCCCAGTTCAGGCAGTTTCTTCGGACCGAAAACCAGCAAAGCGATGGCAAAAATGATAATCAGGTGCGTCGGCTGAAACAGACCGTCAAACATTGGAACCTCCCAAGGAGACACCACTAACTCTTCTTTATACGGTACCCGAGGGGTATGGGTAAGTCAAACCAGGGCCTTGCCGCCCCTGCCCATTACTTCCGTGACCTTACCCTCGGCTCCATGCTCGGGCTAATGTGGAATTGGCGGTTGCGGACCAGCGGAATCCCGCCACCAGCAAGCCAATCCCTCGGCGGAGAGTCGAAGTGAAGGTCGAAGTGAACGTCGAAGTAAAGACTAGGAGTCTGTCGGTTCTTGTGTTCCTTTTGGGGCTGGTTCTGGCTGCCCATGCCACCGAAACCCAGCCCGTAAGCTCCGCCCAATTAATGGCTTGGCTCGCGTCCGGTGTGCCCTGCAACCGCCTGGTTCGTCTGGTTCAGGAGCGCGGCATCGCCAGCTTTCCCGACAAAGAACAGTTTCGCCAACTGCAGTCAGCCGGCGCCGACGCCGATCTGATTCTTGCACTGAAAAGGGCCAACGGGAAGCCTTCTCCAGCCGTTTCTTCGGCCACAGAAATTCCGGCCCTGCTGGTGCAAGCGGCCACCAATGCCCGCGCTCAGCGCTTCCATGAAGCCGAACTCGAACTGCGCCAGGCCTTGACCTCCGATCCTCAGAATGCCACACTCCGCTTCGCCCTTGGCACGATGCTCCGCCAGCAAGAGCGTTGGGACGACGCTTTCGACGAGATCTCCATCGCCGCCCAGTTGATGCCCGATTTTCCGGAGAACCACAGCAGCCTGGCTTACATCTTTTATCGCCTCGATGACGGGCCCAATGCCATTGCCGAAGCGCGCACTGCCCTGAGCATGGATCCTCAGAATGCCGAGGCTTACCAGATCCTCGGCCTCGGCCAGTACTCGAACGGGCAATATGGGGCCGCGGTGCACGCGTTCATGGAGTCGCTCGCGCGCGATCCCGCCAATCCCGATACCTACTACGATTTGGGCATCACCCTGCACGCCGATGGGAACCAGACCGCCGCCATTGATGCCTATCGCCACGCCATTCGTCTGCACCCGGCTTTCTGGCAAGCGCATTCCAACCTGGCGCTGATTCTGCACGAAGAAAACAAACTCGACGAGGCCCTAACCGAGTACCGCGAAGCCAAGCGTCTCGCGCCTCAGGAAGCTTCCGTTCGCAACAACCTGGGTAACACGTATTGCGACAAGGGCGACTTCAACGCCGCCATGCATGAGTTGCGCGAGCTTTACCGGGAGCATCCTGAGTGGCAGCAGGGACACGGTTGTCTGGCCCGCGCCTACATGTCGAAGAAGGACTACGGTAGCGCGGTCAACGAGTTCCAACTGGCGGTCCGCCAGAATCCCAACGGCGCAGCCGAACACCGCGCCCTCGGCGAAGCCCTGTTGCTGAATGACAGGCTTGAAGAAGGCGTGCACGAGTTGCGTCAGGCGGTGGCGCTCAATCCCGATTCCGACGCCGCTCACCACATTCTGGGGACAGCCTTGTTCCAGCAGCAGCAGCTGCCGGCCGCGGAAAAGGAGTTCCGCGAGGCCCTGCGCCTGAACAATTCTCCCGACAACCACTACTCTCTTGCGGCTTGCCTGATGAGCATGCACCGCGATGAGGAAGCTTTGTCCGAGCTGGACACCGCGGCGCGCCTCGATCCCGAGCGCAAGCTCTATCGGGCCCGCCGCGAGGAACTGCTGAAGTTGATGAAACAAACAAACTCGCAGTAACCGGACGACCAGCCGCCGCAAGGACAGTCGCCGGCAGTGTACTCCCGGCATTTTCGGCTGGGCCGCGGGACTACTTAGACTAAAGCACAAGCCTTCGGGGAGAGATAGATCATGGATACGCGATCCACGCAGTCCACGGGCGCCAAGCCGGCGCAGTCTGTTGTGCCGGAGAAAGACGTCCGCAGTGATGTTCGCAGCGATCTGCGCAACGCAGTCCGGAACGCTGCCGACGCTCCTCGCAAGTCTTCCGGCTACGGCATGCCTTGCGCCAACTGCCGCCTCTACTATCCTGCCAACCTCGACTGCTGTCCGGCCTGCAACAGCCGCGAGCGGGTTTCTACCAACGTGGTTCCGGCCACTCCAAAAACGCAGGCTGCCGCCGAGCCTCAGCCCGACACCGCCATTGTCGAGCAGGAGCGTGAAGCTTTCCTGAAAGAATTCAAGTCGCAGCTTTTCGCGGCCCACGCGGAAGTGGCCAGCGCGTCTGCCATCTGCACTCTAGGGGAACACCCTCAAGGCGCCGAGGCGGCCTCGATCTGCAAGCCCTGTTACGACCGTCTGCAAGAGCGTGTGGATGTTTTCGAAGCCGCGCTTCACATCGACCTGAAAGAAGCGGCGCAGATTATCTACGACGCGGTTTGGGCCGATCCCTCCGACCCGAGCAAGACCTACACCAACGCGGCCAGCGCGCTGCTCAGCGAACTGCGCAAGCGTTCCGGAGTCTCGAGTTTGCTGGGCCCGTTCCAGCCGCTGGGCAATTGAGTTCTATTTCCGCCCCTTGGATGGACGGAAGAAGCGCTCCGCAAACGCGCAAATTACTCCGGCTTCACCGTGACCCACTTCCTTCCAGCGTATAACCTGTAGCCCGTCCCGTCCTCAACCATCTTCAGCGGCGTAGGCCGCTTCAACTCCGCATCGGTTTGATAGGGGACGCTGAGCGTGTCGTCGCTGGCGACGTTCATGACCACGAACTTGTCTGCCATAAATCCAAAGCCGTATTCCCCAGGCGGCAGCTCGGACCCGCCGATCTTCAGCTTGGACTCGGTGACGAGCGCGCCCTGATATTTTTCCTGCACCGCGGTGGAGTATCCCGAGACGTCGACCAGAGCGCCGAAAGTGACCTTGCCATCGGCAGTTTGAAATCCTGCCGCGTTCCGCAACTGCGTCGGCGCCTTCTGTCCGCGAAAGAAGTATTCCGCCGGGACTACGCGCTTGAGTTCGTCGCCGCTGAGCAGGTGCTGCGCTGCTTTTTGCGCCAGGCCTGAGGAGAAGAGCAGGGTTACAAGAGCTCCAACCGCCGCGAAACGCAGGTTCATCATGGAGTAGTTGTCCTCGATCGGTATGAGAGTGAGAAAGCTCAGGGGAAATCTATTCTTTTCTGGTGCCGGGCGCAAATCAGCGAAGGCGGGAGGCGGGCCGGCAAAGTCGAATTTGTCGGGGTTGAGGTCCCGCGAACACCACGCGCCCCTTTACGGTTTAGTATAATCCGGCCTACTCATGACAGTTCAAACTGACCTCCAATCCCGCCTGGACATGTCTGCGCCCTCCACCACTCCGCAATCCCCATCAGCCTGGAAATTATTCCTGGCAAGCTTTGTAGCTCTTTATTTTGAGTTGGTCATCATCCGCTATCTTTCGACGGAGATTCGCACCTTCGCCTATCTGAAAAATCTGCCGCTGATCGCCAGCTTCTTCGGCATCGGTCTGGGCATGATTCTCGCTGGCCCGCGCAAGACCCTCAAGGCCGTGTTTCCTCCCATCACCCTGCTGATTTTTTTCCTGATCTCTTTCGCTCCCGCCTTTCAACTCACCCACATCCCACTCCCCTTCGCCGATTACTTCGTCTGGGCAGCCCTTCCGCGCGTGACAGAAGTGTTCGCACTGCTTCGCTTCCTTGTGGAAATCCTCGGCATCCTCGCGATCGTGACCCTCTTTTTCGTGGTTCTGGGTTCCATTGTCGGAGAGTACATTTCTCACTTCAAACCCCTCCCCGGCTACGGCATCAATCTAGCTGGCAGTCTCGCAGGTGTAGCCATTTTCACTCTCCTCGCTTTCCTGCGCTCGCCTCCCCTGGCTTGGACCATCATCGGCGTCGCTTGCCTGCTACCTTTCTTTCACACCAAACGCGCCATCGTGTTCCTCGTGGCGGCCGTAGCCGTAACCTTCCCTCATGACCCGCACACTTTCTGGTCACCCTATTACCGCATTGACGTCAACGCCTACACGGCACCGGAGGGCTGGCCGCATGCTCCCGCGTACCGCCTGGAAGTCAATCACGACTTTCACCAGCACATTCTGGATTTATCCGACGCGTTCCTCTCCCGTTATCCCGAGTTCCAACCCAATAGCTCAGCGCGGATTAACTACGAGATTCCTTATCTAGTGATGCCCCACCCCGCCAGCGCGCTCGTAGTCGGAGCCGGCACCGGCAACGACGTAGCTGCCGCCCTGCGCCACGGCGTCGGCCACATTGACGCAGTCGAGATCGACCCGGTAATCATCAAGCTCGGCAAAACATATCATCCCGAGCACCCGTACGATTCCCCTCGAGTCACGATTTATAATGACGACGCGCGCGCCTTCTTCAAGAAGTCTAACCAGCAATACGATCTAATCATTTTCGGATTCCTCGATTCCCACACCCTGCTTTCGAGCCTCTCGTCCTTGCGTCTCGACAACTTCGTCTATACCCGCGAGAGCTTTCAGGAAGCCGCGCGCCTGTTACGCCCCAACGGCGCCATTGTCATGTCGTTCAGCTCCGGACGCTCCTTCGTGAACGACCGCATGTACGCCACGCTGCAAAGCGCCTTCGGAGTTCCTCCGCAGGTCTACGACAACGGATACGTCGATGGGCTAACATTCGTTGAACACAAAGATGTACAAACGGGCAGCCCGGCCCAATCCCCGCTGTTAGCCGCACACGACCTCACCGCCCAATATTCCGCGGCCAAAACCGACCATCTCGTCGCCACCGATCAGTGGCCATTTCTTTATCTAGCCAGCCGCACCATCCCGAAATCCATCGCCTGGGTGCTGGCACTCTTCCTGATTGGTGCTTACATCGTTCTCCGCCAGACGGTAGCCGTTCCCCTGCACTCCAGCCGCGAGTCCATTCACCTGTTCCTGCTGGGCGCTGGCTTCCTCCTCCTCGAGACCAAGGGCGTCACGGAATTGTCTCTGCTCTTCGGCTCCACCTGGACCGTTAACGCCGTCGTGATCTCTGCCTTCCTCTGTATGGGATTGTTAGCCAACGTGCTGATCATGTACCGCCCCTTCCCGAGAACGCTAGCTTACAGCGCGCTCTTCGTACTCCTCCTGCTTAGCCTGGTGCTTCCGTACTCGCTGTTCAGCGGTATGTCAGCGCCCCTGAAAGTGCTGGCCGCAGCCATCATCGTCGGCTTGCCAGTATTTTTTTCCGGAATGATTTTCTCCACCAGCTTCCGCGACGTCTCCTCGCCTGCCCAGGCTCTAGGCGTCAACCTCTTCGGCGCCGTAGTCGGAGGAACCCTCGAAAACGCCGTAATGATCGGCGGCACCATGTCCCTAGGGATTCTCGCCATAGCGCTCTACGCAGGCTCCGCTCTCGCGCTGAAACGGCGCGCGGTGGTCTAGCCGCGAACCGGCGAAAGAGTAATTCTCAACTGGGTGCCCCATTTCTCGCGTTTTTTGCGAGAAGTGGGGTTTTTGCTTCCTATGCGCTGAGAGGCCGGCCCCCGCTCTTGACTTACCCATAAATCAGGATTTATCGTTGCTCTCAGCGCACGGGGCGCATCCAGTCCGCGGAAAGGGCCAAGCCCACCCTACGGAAATTGCACGGCTACAATCCGATAAATCTTCTTTCTGCCTGCGCTGCGGACACAGGCCTCAAACGGAAAGGAGATTTCCATGTCAAAGCAACTCCCGCCGAGTCCCAATCTCGAACAACTCAAGAAACAAGCCAAGTCCCTGTTGAAGCGTCAGCAGGCCGCCGACTCCGAGGCTTTGACGCGCATTCGCGAGAACCATCCGCGCTGGAAAAGCCTGTCGCAAAAAAAAGAAAAAGAACACGTCGCCGCGTCGCCCTTCGCGCTCGCGGATGCGCAGCTGGTGATCGCGCACGAATATGGATTCGAGTCCTGGTCCAAACTCCAGTCTCATGTCAAGACGCTTGAAACAGCCAGCTCGACCGCAGAGGCCCTCGCGTCTCTGCGCGATGCCGCCGGAAAAGGTGACCTCGCGCGACTCAATGCGCTGCTGGATGCGCATCCAGAGCTCATTGACGAGCGCGGCGGCGAGGGGGTGAGAACGCCGCTCCACCACGCCGTTTTCGGCAACAGCGACGCGGCAGTCAAGCTGCTGCTCGAGCGTGGCGCCAATCCCAACATCCGCTGCGAAGGTGACAACGCGTATCCGCTCCATTTCGCCGTGGAGAAGCATCGCCTCCCCATCACCCGTCTCCTGGTGGAACATGGGGCCGATACGATTGGCGAAGGCGATTACCACGAGCTGGGCGTGCTCGGGTGGGCGACAGCGTGGGATTACATCCAGCCCGATCCCGAGATGGTTGCCTATCTGCTGGCGCACGGCGCGAGACACAATATCTTCTCCGCGGTCGCTACGGGCGAGGCAAAGTTGAGTCGCGAGCTGGTCGCGCGCACCCCGAAGGATCTCGAGCGGCGGATGAACGGAATGAGGATGCGCCCCATGCCGCTGCATCTCGCCGTCATGAAGAATCAACCCGTGTCGGTGACGACGCTGCTCGACCTCGGCGCCAACACGGAGTCGCTTGACGAAGCCGGCTTTTCTGCGCTCGATCTAGCGGCGCTCCGCGGCAGTCATGACCTGGTACAGGCGCTGCTGGAGTGTGGAGCGAAGGTGCGCCTGCCGGCGGCGGTCGCTCTGCATCGAACCGCGGACGTCGAAACCCTGCTGCGTAGAGATCCCGGTACACTGAAGCCCGGCGGACGATGGGGCAATCTGATCGTTCGCGCCAGCGAATGCGCGCCCGGCGATGTGGTCGAGACCCTGATCCGCAATGGAGCGTCGGTGAACGTACACGACGATCCCAAGACCTCAATCGACTCGACCAGCGGATACACACCGCTGCATGCGGCCGGGTGGTACGGCAACGTGAGCGCGATTGATGTGTTGATGAAGCACGGAGCTGATGTCCGCGCCCGCGAAGAGAAGTATCACGGCACGCCGGCCGGATGGGCCGACTACTCCGGCCACAAAGAAGCCCGCGACCTGATTCTGCGCGGGCCGATCGACATCATCGAGGCCATCCAATACGACATGGCGCAACGCGTCCAAGCCGTCCTCGAAGAAGACCCCGCAGCCTTAAACCGGGCTTTCAGCAACTACGGGCTGTTTCCCTGGGACGCTGAAGCATGGCACACTCCGCTGGCCTACGCCGTTACCCGCGGCCGTGAAGAGATCGTACGACTGCTGATCGAGCGCGGCGCGGCTCAGACGTTACGGTCGCCCCAAGGCGAGACCCTCAGCCAGATCGCGCAAAAGGCAGGCCATCGAGAGATCGCACTGATTCTCGACGGAGCCGCGGGAAGGGACGAAACCCGAAGCTAGATGAACTGCCAATCTACTCGTGGAAGATCGGATTTGTAGTGCGAAGTCCGATTCTCAGTATGCCCACGATCAAAGCGCCAAGGGTTGTCCCGTCCTTCTCGCACTTTGCGAAGAGCCTGCCTAGAGCCTCATAGGAACCCACACATTGTCGTTGACGGTCGTCTTCTCTAAGCCCATGCATGACCCTTGTGTTTTAAGGCGCGCTGGTATACCGCCAGTGTATTGTCGGCAACGGTGTCCCAGGTCAAGTGTTGTTCGGCCCGTCGGCGGACTCGTCTAGAGAGATCACGGCGAAGTTCGGCGGAGGCGAGGAGTCTTTCGATCTGGGCGGCGATTTCCTCGGCATTGTCGCCCTTGATCCAGATGGCGTTTTCTCCTAAATGTTCGAGGATTCCGGCGTTCCTGGTGCCGATCACGGGCACTCCCGCGGCAGCGGCGGTGGCAGCGGCAAGTCCCGCGAAACTGCCCATATACGGGAGCACGCAGAGCTGCGAGGACTGGTACGCGGAGAACGCCTTCCGAATGGGAACCCGGTTCAACCAGGCAACGTGGTCTTCCAATCCCAATTGGGCGGCCAGGGCCTTTAGGGCGGCCTGGTCCTCGTCGGAATAGTACCCATGCACCGTCAGTTTTGGGGTTGTTGGTCCCTGTCGCGTTTTCAGCAGCGCCAGGGCATTAAAAATTCCATGCAGGCCTTTGCCCGAGAAGGGATGGTGACCGCAATAAGTGATGATTCCGTCGCGCGGTTGATTTTCGTCGATGACCGGCAGATCGGTGCCATGGAGGACGATTTCGATTCTGCCGGGGTCCACGCCAAGGCCGACGAGCTTGTCTCGCAGTGGGCCTTGCTGGACGATGATTGCGTCGGCGTTGTTGTAGGCCCTATTGAGGTGGGGATTGGCCAACTGCAGGCGATCCAATTCGTGAACCGTAACGACCCGGGCAGCTTCTGCCGGCTTATTTAGCCAGTAAAACAGGGCGTTGGAGCCATAGGCGCTCAAAGTCTGCTGGAAGTTCACTACGTGTGCCCCGGTCGAAAGCTGCCGGTATTTTTGCGCACGGCGGCGATACGCGATCTTCCGGGCCACGAACTTGATGGGGTTTTTCCAGTGCTGCGGAGAAGGCACGTCGCTGAAGGCGAACATGTCGAAATACTTGTATTTTTCACGGGGCATTTGAAATTGCCGGGTGCGCTCGGCTTTGTCGCCGCAACCGCAGTTGGAGGCAACCCACTCGACAGGGAATCCCGTTTTTTTCTCCAGGGCCTTTAGAAGGGATTCGGACGCTTCGCCATACGAGGTCTGGAAAGGACAACCGATGAGAGTAACCCGCATAACGACCTGTACTAATCGCGCAGCTGACAGCGATACCGCAAAAAAACGCGAGCCATAAGTTGTTACTCGCCCAGCTTCGCATTTTCGGATGAATTGACTTCAGCATATACCATCCCAATCAACGGCGATCAACTTCCTGCGGGAAGGTGCGAGGTAGAAATACCGGATTCACACGAGCAATTCTCAAGTAGTGGTCGAAACCCCCTTCCTCGAAAGCTGTGGAAAACCTGGCTTCAATTCAGAAATTTTATTGACAACCAAAATTCCCGGAGCATAATTTCCGAAAGGCAAGTTTACCGTCGAATCGCACCTGGCAGGCTGAAGTATGGCGATTCTTTGCGTGGACGACTACGGGCCTTACTTACGCCTGATCGTCGGAACCCTAGAGGATGCCGGTTACAAAGTCTTCGGCACGAGTGACCCATGCCACGGGCTCTTAATCGCCACCACGGGGAACGATGTGCGGCTGGTAATTACGGACTACTTCTTGCCTTACATATCGGGAGAGCGACTCGCAATCGAAATTCGCGAGTACTGCCCGTGGATGCCGATCATCCTCTTGACCCTAACCGATGAAGATATAACCCGCGGCGTGTGCGACCTTTACGTGCGGAAAGGATTCACGCGCAGTCCAGCGTTGCTTATGCACGTCGCTGATTTACTTGGATCTAGAGAGGCACCTTATGACGGAGCAAACGGAAATCGAAAGGGTGCTGGGAGAATTGAAAGCTTGCCAAAGGCTGGCTGAGAAGCACTACCGTGAACTAGACCGGCTGAATGAGGAAAACTTTGGTTTGCGCGCGCAAGCCAGGGCCCACGCGGAGGCCGCGCTCCAAACCGAAAAGCGACTGGCGGACCAAAGCCGGGTCATTGACCGACTGAAACGGGAACAGCGCGCCTTGGCGGAAGCTACGCACGCTTTCCTGTCACGAATGGATGCGGCCAACGGCATCCACAACGATGAGCAGTCCGGTTAACAAGAAGCCTTTCTGGGCCGGCAACCACCGTCAGCGCATTCCTCTATTTCGTTCGCGCCGTCCGGAACGGGTTGCGCCAACAGGGGCTGTATTTATATCGCCACAGCGCCCCTTGACCCCGAATTGTCCTTTCTTAGTTTGCGGCTTGCCGGGTGCCCCATTTCTCGCGTTTTTTTTGCTAGAAAGGCTGCCGTGAGCGAAGTCGAAGGGTGGGGCTTTTGACTTCCAGAGCGCGTCACCGCAGCCGGGCAACCTGGTGCGCAACGGTCACAGCAAGCGCCATCTTCTGCGTCACTGAACCACTACTCGCGGCCGACACCGTGACGGAATAAGTGCCCGCCTTGGCGCTGCTGGTAGCCGAGATTTTCAGCACGCTCGCCCCCGATCCGGGAGCTGACAGCATGGCAGGCGTGAACGTCGCCGAAACCCCGCCAGGCAATCCCGTCACCGAAAACGAGACCGCCGCGTTGAACCCTCCGCTGAGCGCAACATTCACAGTGACACTCTTATTCGATCCGGCAGCAACAGAAACAAAACTCGCCGAAACCGTCGCGTGAAAAGCAGGAACCGGAGGAGGAGTAGCGTCGCTCCAGTGATTGACGAGGACAGAGGCATCGACGGAGCCAACCCCGGTGGCCTGATCGTAGCCGACAGTAGCGTTGAAGCCCGTGAGTCCAGGCACGCTGTTGTTGCCGCTAGTGATGTCATGAAAAACCGCCGCTCCGCCCGCCCGCTGTTTGCTGGCCAGAGAATAGAACACAGTATTGGCATTGCCCTGCCGCGCCCCCGCGTGCTGCACCACCAGCGCCATCACCCCGGCAAACGAAGGCGAAGCCGCCGACGTCCCGCCGACCACGTAGAGCGACCCCTCTTGATAGATGAGATAGCCGTCGTGCCCGGCGGAAGTAAGGGAAACGTCCGGAACGTCGCGCCTTCCGTCAGCGGGCACGCCCGTTCCCGCCTGCCAGGCAGGCTTGGCATAGACCGTGCTCACCCCGCCGCCGCTCGACCACAGTCCGTAGCCCGGCCCACTTTCGTTCCAGGCTTTTTCTGGTATATAGCTTATAGATGATGATTGCGTGCCAGAAGCATTCGACCCCGACCAGTACAGCGAAGTGTTAGAGTCGTTAAACTCGGTGCCTCCAACACAAACACTATAGGGAGTCGAGCACAAGCCGTTGACCCCCTGCCCATGGCTCGCAGTCGACGCTGATGCCGAGTCGCACCCAGCCGCGCCGCTATCTCCCGACGAAACAAACACCGTGATTCCCTCCGCCGCCGCCTGTTGCCACAAGCTATTCAGGAATCCATTTCCCGAAGACCCCAGCGAAGCCTCGCACAACCCAAAGCTCGTGCTCATCACCGGCGCAACATTATGGTTCACAATGTATTGCGCCGACAGGTCCACCCCATCGCTCGAATTCGTCGACTTCGAGACCACCACCTTGATCGCAGCGTTCTTAGCCACCGCGCCCGACCACTCCACATCAAGATCAGCCTCAGTCTCTTCACCAGAATTCCAAATGCCCGGGTCGCTTCCATTGACGATGATCTGGGGATCATTGGCAGGCAAGCCAAAAAATGTTCTGAACTGCCGCACGTCCGCGAGCTTGATGTTCGAGCGCGCCACGATCGCGATCGACTGCCCGCTCCCGTTGATCGCCTGCTGATACAGAGGAACGAGGTCGTAGATGATGGCGAGGTCTGCGGGGGCAAGGTAGTGCGAGCCTCCGCTCGTGAAGTCCGGCGCCGGCAGGCGTGCTCCATTGTGCATAGGCTCGCTGTGAAAGTCGTGCAGCGAGACCACGCCTCCCACCACCTGAAGCAAAGCGGCCGGAATCTCAGGATCTCTTACGTTGGCGTGGTGGACTTCCTCGCCGATCTTGTATCTATGAATCTGCGTGTGAAATGCCGCCCCAAGCTGCGCGGCGCTCCCGCTGAAGATGATCGAGCGTCGGCCCGCCGTGACCTCTTCCACTTCCAGGCCGTGACCTTGCAGCCAGTCCACAACCTTGGCCGCGTCAGCTTCGGAGAGGCCGAAGCGTTCTCCATACTGCTCGGGCGTGAGCCACTGGTGGTAGTAAGGGGACTCAGGGTTGTGTTGCGCCTCCACCAACTGGTTCAGGGCCTCTTGCTGCGCGGCGTCGGGCAGCAGCGTGAGCAGCATGTGTTCCATGGGAAAGTCGGGCGCGACTGCGCCTGCGTCGTAGCGCGCGGCCGCAAGCGGATGCACGTTGCCGCGCAGGGTCACGCGTTGGTCGTCGTCGATGAAGCTCGTAATCCTGTCTCTTGGTTGGATGAACAGAGGGCTCGGCGGGTCGACTGCGGGCTGTGCCTGGGCGGGCAGGTCGAGGGTGAGGAGCGATAGGAAAATTGTTAAGGCTGGAAATGAAGTGGCGCGACGCAGCAGGGACGCGGGGAACGGGCGGGACATTTTTTTGGGCCTCCGGGGCGAGATGCGGGTGACTTCTTTACTCTCTTGCTTCAGTCTTCATCGGCGGGGTGGGGGGACACTTGAGGGATCGGCCTGACGTTTCGAGGTGACGGGGGTCACCGGGGGCCGGATCTTGGGGGAGTGGGGTGAGAATGGCTTAATGTTCCGACTGGAACATATGTGAGATATGTTCCAACTGGAACATTTGTGCATGCAGCGATGTGCGTACCCAGAGATACGTACAAACTGTATTAAGCGGCACGGATTGTTGGAGTTAGGAGGAGCGGAGGGCGGGTAGCCCGAATAGAGAGAGCGGCTGGGCACTCGACGGTGGGGAGTGCTAATTTACATAGACTTGCGGGATGTGGGGGGGGACGTCCCGTCTGTCCACGGATCCCCCTCGGATTGTCCCCCGTCCCACCGGATCCGTCCCTGATTCGAGTTTCCGTCCAGCGAAGGGAAACGCCCATCCTTTAATATACCTTGACACGTATATGCTCTATAGAGTATATGAAGTGGGTGGAATCTGTCTTCGAGATCATTGCGGAGCCGAACCGCCGGGCGATATTGAGCCTCCTGGTCTCGTCACAGCAGTCGGTGGGAGAGATCGAGCGTCAGCTTCGTATGCCGCAGCCGGCCGTGTCAAAGCACCTGCGAGTGCTGCGGGACGCGGGTTTCGTGGAATCCAGGGTGGACGCACAGCGCCGTCTGTATCGGCTGAGACCTGAACCATTTCAGCAGGTGGATGACTGGCTGGCCCAGTTCCGCCGGTTCTGGTCGGCTCACGTGGATGCTCTCGAGCGCCACCTTGATCGCATGGAACAGAAAACACCAACGGAAAGGAAGAAGGAGAAGACGACGCGGCCCAAACCGCGAACGTGACGAAGGAGAAACGAAATGAAAATCAAACTGACCAACGTATACGTGGACGACCAGAACAACGCCCTGCGCTTTTATACTGAGGTACTGGGCTTTGCGAAGAAGGCCGATTTCAGTCAGGGCCCATTTCGCTGGCTGACCGTGGCCTCGCCCGAGGAACTGGACGGCACTGAGCTTCAGCTGGCGCTGAACAACAATCCCGCAGCCAAAGCATATCAGCAGGCGATCTTTCAACAGCACCAGGCCGCGGCCAATTTTTTTACCGACGACGTGAAGGGCGACTACGAGCGGATCAAGGCCCGCGGCGCCGAGTTCACGATGCCGCCCACCGACGTGACCGGCGCGACCATTGCGGTGCTGGACGACACCTGCGGTAACCTGATCCAGCTCACTCAACTGATGCGCTGGTAGGGCGGGTCATCACCACGAGAAGTCAGCAGGAGAACATAGATGACCGATCGCGAGCAGTACACGCCGGGTCCGGCCAGTGGGGCGCGGATACAAAAAGAGCGGGGACAAAGTGCTAACAATGAAGAGAAGTGGACGCTCGTCCTCGTCCGCGACCTGCGCCACTCGCGAGAAAAAGTCTGGGAGGCGATAACCGATCCGGCGCATCTGCGCGAGTGGGCTCCTTTTGACGCCGATGGGAACCTGGGTACGGTTGGAAGCCGGGTGAAGCTCACCACGGTGGGAGCGCCCGCGCCGCGCATTACCGAAACTACGGTGACGCGAGCCGACGCTCCCGAAGCGCTTGAGTACAACTGGGGTGGCTTCGATATGCGGTGGAAACTCGAAGCCTTGGGCGGGGGCACGCGCCTGACGCTGTGGACCAACATTGGTCACCGCTTCATCGCCATGGGTGCTGCGGGCTGGCACATTTGCTTCGATGTTCTGGATCACCTGCTCAGTGGAACTCCCCTCGGCCGCATGGTTGGGCCCGAGGCCATGAAGTTCGGCGGCTGGCAGCGGCTGCACGCGGAGTATGCCAAGCAATTCGGCGTTGAAACGCCAAACTGGCCGCCCCAGGCGGCGCAAAAGTCGTGAATCGAGGAGGATCGCAAGATAATGCCCCAGTTACTTAAGAAGAATAAAAAGGACTTGTCGCCAGCACAGCAGAAAGAGTTGCTCGAAACATTGAAAGCCCGTTTTGAGAAAAACATGAACCGCCATAAAGGTCTTGCATGGGTTGAAGTCCAGTCAAAGCTGGAAGCCAATGCCGAAAAACTGTGGTCAATCAACGAAATGGAAAGGACTGGCGGTGAACCGGATGTTGTTGGTCACGATAAAAAGACCGGCGAATACATTTTTTATGATTGTGCTGCGGAAAGTCCGAAAGACCGCAGAAGTCTTTGCTACGATCGTGAAGCGCTTGACTCGAGGAAAGAAAATAAACCAAAAGGCAATGCGATGGATATGGCAGCGGCCATGGGCGTTGAGCTTTTGACCGAAGAACAATATCGAGGGTTGCAGAAACTTGGAGAGTTCGACACGAAAACGTCGAGCTGGGTGAAAACCCCTTCGGCTGTCAGAAAACTCGGCGGCGCGCTCTTTTGTGATCGCCGCTTCGACACGGTTTTCGTGTATCACAACGGGGCGGAGTCTTACTATGCCGGCAGGGCGTTCCGCGGGTGGCTAAGGGTTTAGCGGGAGCACTCTGGCTACTTGCAATCGACCTTGTTGTCCTGCGCGGCAGCGATCTGCCACTTGCCATTGCGCTTCAACCAGGTATCGGTCCAGACCTGGCACTGCTTCGCGTCGGGATGCGTTTTGTCTTTGCCGATGGCGTGCTCGCTGCCGTAAACGACGGCCACGTCTTCACCGACGAAGTGCACCTTGGCATCGTCGAGCGCGCAGCCGTGCGCCGAGTGGGGCCCTTTTTCATCGCGCAGCTCATTCGCCTTGTTGTAGCGCTCACCGCCAGTGCTGGTGCCCTGGAAATCGTCGGCCAGCAGCTCGGAGATAACTCCATTATTCGTGCAAACGCCTTCGGCCCACTTGCGCTCCATGTCGATCATGAACTTCGCGGTTTTGTCGTCAGCTGTGGCCCAATGGCTTTGCTGCGCTTGCTGGGAGTGGGCGGCGGTCATAAGGACTACGACGCATGTTGCGAGGCACATCAGGGGCAGAATTGGGTGACGCATCGTCCCTCCAGTATTTAGTCCCTATACAGTAACTCACGCGCGTGCCTGGACCGGTCGTTTGTATCGACGGACTGATGAGACACGATTACAAGTTCGCCCCGAAGGCAATCAGTCGTCCGTCGCGATCCTTCACCACAAACTCACGCGAGCGCCATGGCATGTCGGCAAGTTCCCGCGTGAATTCCACGCCACGAGCGGCATACTCCGCGTAAAGGGCGTCCGCATCTTCGACGCGTACGTAAGCGTCGAGTAACTCGTCCGAATACTTGTCGGGATTGGCCGTGGGAGGTTCGGCACAGCGAAAGTGAATCGCCTGCTGGTCGCGCGCCACGATGGCGTAAACCGGCGGGTCCTGCCACGTGCCCAAACACTTGAAGCCAAGCTTAGCTTCGTAATAGGCAAGGGTGCCGGGAATGTCCAGGGTGAAGAACTGGGGCGCGATCTGGCGAATCATGGAGGCAAGTGTACTATAGGAAATCCTGAAGGGTGGACAGTGCCAATCGACCAGCCGAGGTTGGGGCTCGTCCACACAAGGGCGCGCGCTACTTCCTTCGATCACCACCTGTGATTGTCGATTCGGAGGATGCCGATGTTCGCTAGGGCCGTGAGCGACCCCGTTATTTGAAGGGAGCTCGGATTTCTGTTTGAATACCCCGACGGAGAATCAACATGAAGATCTACAATCTGGCAGGCTATTTGATAATTCTAGCCTACACGGTGGCTTGTATGTATTTCGTCCCAGCTCATCTGGGACTTTGGACTGGAATGCTGATAGCCACGGCTTATTTCATCTTTTGTTGGTTTATGGGCGGGTTGTATTTGGCCGATGTTCTTCATCTGGGTATCGCTCATCGTTCACTCGACTATAAGGAGTGGTTCATAAAAGCCGTCACGGTCGTGAACAACGTCTTCGGGCTCTATGTAGACCCGATCGCCTGGGTGAATCGCCATCGATTGCATCATAAACATTCTGACCATCCCGGGGATCCCAACAAACTTTCAGGCGATGGTTTTTGGCGGACCTTCTACCTCTGTGTAATGCCGTATCGGTGTAATGATAATTTGGCGGGCGACGAGATCTTAAGGTCTCGGACTTTTCGGGTGGTTGCGAGTCCGGTGTTTGCGATCATTGCACAAGCCTTCAGCTTTTATCTCTTCTGGAAGTTGGTTGGAGACCTGAAGTTTGTGCTGGCGATGTGGATTGGAATTCGAATTTTTGCGCAGTGGGTAAATATGGTTCAAAACTACTGGACCCACACTCGAACATTTGGATACCGGCGTTATTACGATGACGACGACAATGCCATGAACATTGGCGAATGGCTACCGGTAACAGCCACGTTTAGCGCTTGTTTCCAAAATAATCATCACCACTATCCCGGTCTTTTGCGGCTGAGCCATGACAAATCTGAATACGACTTTGGATTTGCGACCGTCAAAGTCATGAAATATCTGGGCTTGGTGAAGGCAACGAGAATCGGAGAAGACTTGCCCAAGGACGTTCCATTGGGAGCACTGGAGTTCTAAGGCGTTCCTTTTCTTTTTGTGAACGGCTCGATCGTCTGCCCAACAAAGCCAGGAGCAATTTCCTCGCCGTCCAGGCCGTAACGCTCTGGCCACTCGTCCGGATAGTAGTAAGTTCCAAAGAGCTTATCAATCCACGGGAAGTGAATGGCAAAGTTCTTATCGATGCCCTCTTTTTGGGATGTATGGTGCCAATGATGGTATCTGGGCACGACCAAGTACTTTTCGAGCCATTTAACACTGGGGCCGAAATTGCAATGACTCCAGGTGGCGTGAATGGTGACGAAAATCAGATATGCCACGATGATCGATTGCGAAAATCCAAGCATCATCGGAACTAGAATAAATCCGCGCACCAGTGTGTCGTCTACAAAGTGGGCGCGTGAGCCCGCGATCCAATCCAGCGCTTTCGAAGAATGGTGAACGGCATGGAAGCGCCATAGAAAAGGAACTTTGTGCAAAGCGAGATGAATAAAATATTCAGCCAAGTCTGCCACCACAACCGCCAGGAAAAACTGCAAAAGCCAGGGCATGCGAGCGATAAAGTGTTGCAGAGACGGAACGCCCAAATATTTAACGGCCTGGGTAGCGGGCAATAAGACCAGAAAAGATAAAACTTGCAGCGGAAGATGCGTGGACATGAAATAAACCACATCCAGAGTCCACTCGTTCCTGAATGTTCCTTGTTCCGGGTACTGCGGCCAGAGTCTTTCGAGCGGCACGTAGATGAGTGCCATCAGGAACATATCAAGCAGGAACCAATCCATGCCGATTGCCGGCCCATTGCACAGGTTCCCGTTGATTTGTACGCTTGAACCTCCCAAGACCGCCGCGGCCGTGGCAAGCAGCAGTCCGGTGAATGCCAAAGTCTTTTTCTTGCGCAGAATCGAAGAAATGATCCCGAATAAAATTGCCCCCACGATCAGGCATTCGATTAAAACCCGCATGATGTGCATTGGATAATGCGGACGGAGTTCAGGAGAGCTTAGCAATTGAGGAAAATGCAGGCACAGAACTCCTCCGAATGAAAGAAAGCCAAAGAAGGCCGACAGTATCCCACTCCACCAACCGGTTCCAAATCCAGTAGAGTCGGCATCTCCAAAGAACTCATTAATTCTCTGCTCGATCACGATGTCTGCTAGTTTACGTTCCTCGACTCAGGCAAGCTAGTAGAAAGATGGCGACATGACTCTGATCGCTGAAAAGAAAGATGCTGGGCCACCCAATTCTTCCGCAACGGGGCGCTTGGTTATCCGCGGTGCGATCTTTTGCTGGAGTGGCCTGCGGAGTAGTGGCCTCCGCCGTGGGATTTGGGGGCTTTGGGAGCCTTGAATTTTGGGGCGGAGAAGTGCTTTGGTTTGGAAAAGTGTTGCGACGAGCCGCGCTGCGAGGAGCCGTATTCAGACGAGATGCGGGCTTTCGAGAAGTGCGGCAGGTGGGCCCAGGAGCTTGACTTGGCGGTGCGGGAGATTTCGGGGCGTCTGTTGGTGCTGGGATTCGCGTAGGCGTCGCGGTTCGACCCAAATGACCTGGAGTTGGTGAAAGATCTCGAGCCTTCGAAAGAGCGGGCGCCGTTGTTTGCTGAATAGGCGAAGTATTGGTCTCTACCGGTGCTGCGATTCGGCTGAAGGCCTCTGTCGTTTGTCTGTGCGGTGGTGCGGGACGGTTGCGAAAACGTCCGGGCAGATTGTCCGGCGGATGGCGTTCGCGTGTGGTTGTTAAACGCGCCCCAGTTGTCTGCTCTTGCCGTGCGATTGTCTGTGCGATTGTTGCGCTGGAAACTTTCCCTGCCGGTGGATGAGGGCGGTGCAAATGTGCGTCGCGGCTCGGGAGCCGAAACTCCGCGCGTGGCGCTGCCGAAGGTTCGCCATTCATTGCCGGGCTGACGCGCTGCGGCTCCTCTCCATCCTTCTCTTTCTCTTGCGCCATAGGAACTGGCCACGAAACTGTTTTCATAGGGAACGCCGAGGCGGTGGTGGGAATTGTGGACCCAAACACTGGATTCGCCGTAGCCGCCGCTGAAAGAGCCGCCATTGGAATTGTGGAATCCGAAATCATTGAAGAAGGAGTTGTTGACGAACAAGGTCTGGGCCAACCAACCGAGAGCCCATCCCCAACTTTTGGGTCCGAGCAGCCCTCCGAATCCGGGCAGGAAGCCGGCCAGATTCGCGACGGTGCTGAAGAGCGAGCCAAAACCGCTGCCGGCGTAGGGAAGCGCGGGGTAGGAGCCTTCGGCGGGAGCGCCCCAGACAGCGGAGGGATTGTAGGACGGAACATACATGGTCTGGGGATCGGCCGGCTGAATTTCGATGGCGCTCTGATCGCCCTGGGTTTCGGTGTTGACGGAGAGTTGAGGCGTGCTTTCGAGTTGGCCATTTTGGCGGGCGTCCGCCCGCAGACTCTGGATGGCGTTCATCACGTCGGACCGATGGGAGAGAAAGGCGTTGCCCAGATCGGTAGTCCAGCGGACGTTGCGATTGAGCAGCGCCAGGACGTCCGGGAAGGCCACCAGAGCTTGCACGCTGGGGTCCCAGTTCTGTTGCTGGGCTGCCTGGATGAGTTCCCGGTTCTGCAAATTGCCGTTTTGCTGGAGCCACTGTTGCGCCTCGACCAGCTCCAGAGGATAAGTGCAGGCGACCAAGACCTGGCTGAGCAGGGCGTCGGGATAAAGGGCAATGGGCGCTACCAGGTTGGCCAGATCATTTTGCGAAAGCGCGGCTGGTGGCTGGGGAATGGGAGCGTTCGGTGCGGCGCCTGCGGGCGTTTGGGCGAAGGTGCGAGAGCCGGATGCCAAGGCGAGGACGAGCGATGCTGCAATTGCGATGGCTCTCTGAAATTTCGACCGAGAGATGAATCGTGTCATATGCCACCTCCAGCTAGCGTAGTGCGACGTGCAGAACGCCGAATGTTCCGGCGCATCTGGCACGGCTTCAAACGCGGAACCCAAGCGTGTTAGTGGCCAGCTGAGTCCTGATGAGGCGATTACAGGGGTTCGCTCATCGGACCCATCCCGTGATTCGAATTCTATATCAACTAAGGGGTTGGGATGGGCAAAAAGGGTAAAGGGATGCCACGAACAGCCGACTTAGTGTAAGCGGGTTCGGTCAGGGGGCGGGATCGGTTAGTCCGGCGAGGGGATTGGGGTCATCGGGCTGGATGCGGACTACTACGCGCTTGCTCAGGAGGATCTCGATCCAGACGCGGAGGCCGATGATTATCGCCATTCTTATGGGATGGATCTTCCAGTAGGCGCGGTAGACGCGCATGAGTTCGTCGCGGGTGGCGATGACCTGGGCGGTGCCGGGGATGGCGGGGCCGTTCTTGCCTCCCACGTAGGAGATTACGTGGGGATTGCGGCGGATGCGCTGGACCTTGTAGGAATCGCCGGGAGTGAGGAATTCGATTTGGCCTTGATGCACGCTGAGCCAGACGTGGATCTTCTTCAGCTCGCCGGATTTTTTGTAGGAGCCGAACCACTGGGTGTGGCGGCTCAGGGCGTTTTGCAGTTCGGGGGTCATCGTCATTGTCGTTGCGATGCCATTCGTTATTGTTGTGGTTTCAGGCGGTGCGCGACATGGCGGCTTTCGCCGCGAGTTCTTCGGAGAGCCTGTGGGCATTCATGGAGTGTTCGTGGGCCTGTTTGCTGAGTTCGTGAGCGGTGAGATGGTCTCCTTTGCCGTGGGCGGTCGCGGCGGCGGCGTGGGCGTGGGAGGCAAGGTTGTGAAGTTCGGCTAGGCGGTTGTGCGCGCTCTGGGACATGGTGGCTCCTGCTAGTTGGATGATTTTTGAGCGGAATTTGGTTTAGGCGATGCGCTCGTCGTCGTCGTCGCGGTACTCTGCGGGGACGTCGTCTTCTGGAAACTGGCGTGTGCTTACCTCAGAGACGTCTGGGTCCTTGGCGTTCTCGACGCCGGCTACGGCTTCGGCTTCGAAGGTGTTGCCTTCTTCGATTAGCTCCTCGACACTTTCGGAGTCCGCATTGGCTACGTCGGAGAGTTGCTGAAGGTCGCCAGACTGTCCGGCGGAGTCTGGTCCGAGTTCATCCTGGTTGTCTTTATTCCTATTTCTCTTTCTTGCAGGCATGATTTTGCCCTCCAGTAAGGATCGGATGCGGCGCCACCGAACTGTGGCTCAAGAAGTTTTGAGCCTTCTTGGCTGGGTTACAAAAGCGGGAATGTTTCGTCAGTTCCCCCTGTGCAACCAAGACATAGTAGGAGCGGAGGCAATGTCATGACTGTTCAAAAATGCACACATCGGTGGAGATCGGGATCGAGATCAAGATCTTTCAACACGGGGGGGCACCCTTCGGCTGCGCTCAGGGCAGGCTCCGGGACACGGGGTAACCCGCTGCGGCTGGGACGGACTTGCCGGCAATGCGAATCAGGCCTGGAATTCGCTGGCTTCGGGGAAGCGGAGCTTGCATTTGGCCAGGGCGAGGGCGAGGAGTTCCTCGACTTTGGTCTCTTCGCAGTTGCGGGACATGGCTAGTTCGCTGACCAGGAGGTAGCGGGCGCGCTCGAGCATCTTCTTTTCGCGGAAGGACAAAGGCTTGGCCTGGTGCAGGGCGATCAGGCTCTTGAGGACGCTGGCTACTTCGAACAGGGATCCGGTGCGCATGCGGTCGGAATTCTCTTTGAAGCGGTCCTTCCAGTCGGCGGTGCTCAGGTCTTCGGCGATGGAGAGGAAGTCGATGATCTTCTGCACCTCGCCGTTGCGGACGACACGGCGGATGCCCACGCTGCCCACGTTGTTGCAGGGCACCATGACTTTGAGACTGCTGGCCTTGATGTTGAGGAGGTAGAACTTTTCGATGGTGGCGCCGATGGAGCGGCTGCTGATTTGTTCGATGACCCCCACCCCGTGGTTGGGATAGACGACCTTGTCGCCGATGTGAAAATTCAGGTCCGTACCACTCATAAAAAGGTACCCGGGTAGGAGAAAGGGTCTAGTGGGGAGAAGCCTTGTCTTTACTATAGACAGGGTATCCCGAAATGGGTCGAAAAGCAAGGATTGGCGCGGGTTTGGCGTGGGAGGCGGGGATGGTACGACTGGGAGTCGTAAGTGATTGTGCTTAGACGAGTTATAGGTCGAGGCGGTGGCTGGTGCGTCGGTCCGGGGGCCGCGCTTATAATCGGCGGGTGAATGCTCAAGCGGGGAAAGCGGACCGGCCGGTGGGGCGAGTTCTGGGGCTGGACGTGGGGTCGAGGAGGATTGGGATCGCGGTGTCGGATCCTCTGGGGATTACGGCGCAGGGACTGGACACGCTACAGCGCCGGAACAAGCGTACGGACATGGCGGCGCTGGAGCGGGTGATCCGCGAGTACGAGGTGCGGGAGATTGTGGTGGGGTTGCCGCTGCGGATGAGCGGAGCGGAGGGGACGCAGTCGGAAAAGATGGAGGTGTTCGCGGAGGAACTGCGAAAGCGGTTCCGGATGCCGGTACACATGTGGGATGAGCGGCTGACCTCGGCGGAAGCGAATCGGTTGCTGCGGGAGACTGAGTTGTCGATCGAAAAGCGGGCGAAGGCTGTGGACCGGATGGCGGCGGTTTTGATCCTCCAGGGGTGGATGGAGGGGCGGGAACGCGGTCGTTAGTCCCTTCGCTCCGCTCAGGGCAAGCTAAGGACAGTCGCTAGTCGTTCGCCAATTCCTTTAAATCTTCAGGAATATCTTTTTTCGATCCATGAGCCAGATGGGGATGAGGCATACAGAGACAAACGCCAGTGAGAATAACAATGAGGTGAAGCTCGGACTTCCTAGCGGAGCAAAGAAACGCCGAAAGATGTATTCCTGGCCGCTCAGCATGTGGCCGTTTAGCCGTACGCTGAAAGAGTCCAGCAACTCAGCGAAGAGCCAGGCAATTGTGTAAACCGTAATTGAGTTTCTGCCGAAGATGAGGAAGGGTTTGGTCCAGGCTCCGCGCCAGCGCCTGATGTCAGTTGCCCAATAGCAGAGGGCCAGGCAAACCAGGGCGAATCCGGCGGCGAAGAGCACGTAGGAACTGGTCCAAAGTTTCTTGTTGATGGGGAACCAGATCCCCCAAATCTCGCCAAGTATCAGTCCGACGACGCCGAAGGCGAACATGCCCAGGGCTTTGCTTTGCGGGGTGCGTTTGGATCGCAGCCATTCTCCGGTGAAGACTCCCAGCAGTGCGGTCGCAATTGCTGGCAGCGTGCTCAACAATCCCTCAGGGTCGCGGGTGTGCTCGTACAGACGCGTGCTCCCCCAGAGTAAGAACTTGCGATCCAGATAGGCGCCGAGATTGGCGTCGGGGTGAAGGAACGGCATGTCTCGACCGGGAACTCCGAGGCCCGGAACCGGCACGAAGCGCATCAGGATCCAGTAGCCGACTAGCAGGCCGACAACTACAAGAGCACGGGCTTTGGGTTTGACATACAGAAAAAGGATTGACGCGGCGAGATAGCAGATGCCGATGCGTTGCAGGACTCCAGGAATGCGCAGCCCACTGGAACTCGACCAGGAGAACAAGATCCGAGTGCAGTTCAGAGCCAAACCGATGGCGAAGATGAGCAGGGCGCGGCGGAAGGCATGACGCAAGAGCAGGGCGCGGGAATCACCTCGACTGAGCCGGGACTCGGAAGAGAACACCAGCGAGACTCCGACGATGAAGAGGAAGAAGGGGAAGATGAGATCGGTGGGAGTCCAGCCGTTCCACTGAGCGTGTTCGAGAGGCCAATACGCGTGCTCGTTGCCGGGATTGTTGACCAGGATCATAGCGGCGATGGTGATGCCGCGGAAGAGATCGAGAGAGGTCAGGCGAGTAGACGCGCTGCTGGAGGAAGCTGCGGGCGCCGGTGCTGTCTCGATGGAAGTAACAGGTGGCGAAACGGACATAGGGCCTCCTACGTTTGCCGGGCCGGGACTGGCGGGGTCGAGACCAGCTCAGCGAACTTGCTGAGGTCGATGTTGCCGCCGCTGACTATGCAGACGATTTTTCCGCTCCCGGCTTTGCCGGTGAGTCCGGCGGCGACGGCGCATGCGGCTGCGCCTTCGCAGATGATGTGATTGCGGGCGGCGACGATGGTCATTGCCCGGCGGGTTTCTTCGAGCGAGACGACGATCGAGCCTGCGAGCAGGCGGCTGGCGAGGGTCCACATGGTGGGCAGGACTGTCTTGCCGCCGCAGCCATCGACAAAACTTGTTTTCCAGTCGGGAAACTTCTGGGCTGAGCCTTTGATGAACGAGAGGTGAAGCGGCGCGGCGGTCTCCGGCTCGGCGGCATACACTTTCACTTCTGGCTTCAAGGCGGCCATCGCGGATGCGATGCCGCAACTCAGGCCGCCTCCTCCGAAGCCAGCCACGATGGCGGTGACGTCCGGCAGGTCTTCGAGTATTTCCAGACCGGCGGTGGCGTTGCCGGCGATGAAGTCGTCGTCGTCGAAGGGATGAATAAAAGCGCCGTGAAACGCGGGATGCTTGCGTTCAATCACGGCGGTCCAACACTCGTCCATCGAAGCCTGACGGATGCTGGCGCCCAGGCGCCGGATGGCGTCGAGCTTGGCGGCGGGTGCGGTGTCCATGACCAGGACTTCGCAACTGACTCCCAAGATTCTGGCTGCCAGGGCCACTCCCTGCGCCGCGTTGCCGGCACTGATTGTCCACACGCCTCTTGCCCGGTCTTCCGGCTTCAATAAGGAGATGGCGTTGTATGCCCCGCGTATCTTGAACGAACCGATCGGCTGGCAAGATTCGAGCTTGAGATAAATCTCGGCGGGAGCGTCATCGTAGTAGAGGGGGACGAGCGGGGTACGGATGGCGGCTTGATAGACGCGCTGACGAGCCGCCAGAATCGCTTCCAGCGGGATGGTTCGGGCGTCTAGTTCGTCTTTATCTCTGTCCCAGGTTGAGGAAGTCGCCATCATTGAAGACAGGATTGTACACCCCGTTGTGGGAGGGGTTTGTCAGGCGCGGCGGAGACAAGAACGGATGGACCACTAAGGTCACAAAGGTACACGAAGGAAACGCTGAAACTTAGAGCCTTCGTGGTTGGGTTACCGATTCAACTGGATGCCGCCAAGGGCGATTGCGCCGATTGCGATTGCGGCTTTTTCCGTAGGATCGCCGCGGACATCAGGGTGATGACGAGTCCGACTGGGAAAGGCTCGATGAACGTCATCGCCGCATTGAACAGCGGGTTCTCGTACAGCTCCTGAAATCTCTTCATTTCCTGAATTTTCGCCTGGATGGCTGCCGCGCTTGCGCCAGAGGCTCTAAGCTTCTCGACCACGTAGGTGGCGTATTTGTCCATGTGGGCCATGAAACTGTGCAGCACAGTGAAATAAAGAATTTCCCAGGTTACGACATAGAAGACGCACGAAATCAGGGTTATGCAGATGCCGACCGTGAACCCTTTGGTGAACGTGATCTGGCCGTGGCCCACGTTGTCGCGGTAGGAGCGGATGCCGAAGAACACCAGCAAGAACGAGAGCACAATGGCGGTGTAGCCGACGTAATAGCCCTTGTCGAACCCTATCTTGTCGATGAACGGCACCGTGGCCACCATCATCAGGGAGGAAAGAACGCCGGAAATCAGTCCGAAAACCAGTATGGTTTTTTTCATAGGTGTCTCCATTCTCAACGTAGAGCTAAGCGGGCTGCGCGGCTGTTTGCGCAGCTTCGCTTGAATGCCAGGTCAGGCCGCAGATTGCCGTCGCGGGCGTCAACCCTACTCATTGGCCGGCAGGCGGTTGCCACAGTTCTACCTTGTTTCCTTCCGGATCGATGACCCAGGCAAACTTTCCATACTCGGATTCATCGATCTTTTCGAGCACGTTGCAGCCTTCTTCTCGCAAGGCTTTGACCAATCCGTGAAGGTCTTCGACTCTGTAGTTGACCATGAAGGATGCGGTACTGGGAGCAAAGTGCTTGCTTTGCGACGGATCAATCGACCAGGCAGTTGTTCCGGCCACTGGCTTGCCTTCACCGTCGGTCCAGGTGAACGCTGCTCCACCCCACTCCTGGACATCGATTCCCAGGTGCCGCTTATACCAGGCCTGTAATGCCGGAGCATCTTTGGCCTTGAAGAAGATGCCGCCAATCCCAGTGACTCGCTTCATGAGACCTCCTATGCGGGTGATGGTGAGATGCAGTGTGTTCTGTAAATTTGAATCCCGACGCACAATACCACGTCAGACAGGGTTTCTGTCGTCATCATTTCGGATGATTTTGGCTGCGGGGATGAAAAATCAATCTTTCTGGTGAGTAGTTTAAGGAAGCAAGCCGAATTCCTTGCCGAGCTGGACCGCCTGAGTCCGTCGCCGGGCTCCTAATTTGTCGAAGACGCGGCTGGAATGGGTCTTGACCGTGTTCTCGCTCACATAAAGTTTGCCGGCGATTTCGCGGTTGCTCATCCCCTGGGCGATCAGTTCGAGGACCTCAAGCTCGCGGCGCGTGATGCCGAGGTCCTCTTGTTTTCGCTCGTTCAGGACGAACGGTTCCCCGGCCGCGACGGGGACCTCTTTCACAACGATTTTCTGCCGCGTCAACTTGAGTCCAAGCCAGATACCGAGAACGGCAAAGGTCACCGCGGTGAGTCCACCGTAGATTTCGAGGGAGTGTTCGATTACCAGGAACCGGTACTCAGTCCACTTCAACAGGGTAATGAGGATTCCGCCGACTAACCCGTAGATCAGCACGTGCCGCTTCATAAGGCGCTGTCGATTATACCTTCGCTTGGGGCGTCTGCGGCTTCGAGCGTGATGGCCGCGGCTTACTTTCCGCGCATGGCGCGGCGGTAGGCGGCAACATTGTTATTGTGCTCTTCGATGGTGCGGGCGAAGCGGTGGTGGCCCTGGGCGTCGGCGACGAAGTAGTAGTAGTCGCTTTCCGCAGGTCGCATGGCAGCTTCCAGAGAGCTCTTGCCGGGATTGGCGATAGGGCCGGGCGGAAGTCCCGGGTATTTGTAGGTGTTGTAGCGGGAGGGGAAGTGCATGTCGGCGTGATGCAGGGCACCCGAGTACGCTCCCGTTAAGAGTTCGGCATAGATAATGCTGGGGTCGGCGTCGAGCGCGATGTTTTTCGCGAGGCGGTTGTAGTAGACGCTGGCGACCAGCGGGCGCTCTTCGGCGACCGACGTTTCTTTCTCGATGATCGATGCCATAATCACGGTGCGCTTGAGATCGGACGGAGAGTCGCCCGGCTGCGATTGAATCAATCCAATCTGGTGCGCGACTTGGCGGAACTGTTTGACCATGGCTGCGGCTATTTCCTGCATAGTTTGCATGCGGCTGAATTCGTAGGTATCAGGAAAGAGGTAGCCTTCGAGCGACGGCGCGCCGGGAGCGATGTCAGCAATCAGCGCCTTATCCGATTCTGCCACTTTCAGGAAGTCTTCCGCCGGGCCGAGTCCGGCGGCTTCGACGGCGCGGGCGATGTCGAACATGGTGAAGCCTTCGGGGACGACTACGGTATGGAAATAAACGTCGCCCCGGCGGAGGCGCTTTTGCAGGTCGATGATGTTGGCCGGCTTGTCGAAGAGATATTCGCCGGCCTTGAGCGAACGGCGGCGGCGGATGTAGTGCCAGAGGATGAACGCTTCCTCGCTGCGAATGACTCCGGCGGACTTGAGTTCGGAGGCGATGCGGCGGGTGGAGTATCCCGGATGCAGCATCACGAAGGTTTTTCCCGGTGGTTCAACTGGGATGAGCAGGGCCCAGGCGAACCAGCCCGCGAAAGCGAGCACCGCAATAAAGATGAGCCAGAGGGTCTTGCGGGCAATTTTAGGCACGATGGTGACAGTCTAGAGGATGAGGGAAGGCGCGCGTAGCTGACTTTAGTAAGGATCGGAAAAATGTAACCATGCCGATAACCACCCTTGCTCCGCCAAGGATCGAGTCCTTGCTGGTTTTGCACCCTTTCCGGCGCGGTATACTCAAATAACGTGGAGACAGACTTAATCCCTGCATGAGACGTATCTCGCCCTTTTGGGCCCTGACGTTGTTTTTCGCGGTACTGCCCACTACGGGCTGTTTGTTCCGGACGCGGCCGGTGGAGGAACGCTACTCCCACGACCCGCTGCGGGAATCGACCCAATCGGCGTTGATTGACAGCATTCAGCGGCAGGCGGAGAAGATCCGGTCCCTGAAGGCGACGGTGGACATTGACACTTCCGCGGGCGGGGCGAAAAAGGGGCATGTCACCGACTACAAAGAGATTCGTGGCTATGTGCTGGTGCGGCAACCCGCGATGCTGCACATGATCGGGTTGCTGCCGATCGTACGAACCACCGCCTTCGACATGGTGAGCAACGGGCAAGAGTTCAAGCTGTGGATTCCGCCAAAGAACCGCTTCGTGGTGGGGCGCAACGATGTGGAGACGCACAATGCGGACCAGCCCATGGAAAGCATTCGGCCGCAGGATATTTACGACGCGCTTCTGGTCCAACCCATTGATCCCGAACACGAGATCGCGGTGCTGGAGAACAGTTATGAGATTCTGCACGACGCCAAAGGGAATCGAGTTCTACAGGAAGACTACGAGCTGACCGTGATCCGCAAGAAGGGTGAAAACGGCGGGGAACTGTCGCGCAAGATTGTTTTCAGCCGCACCGACCTGCAGCCGCATCGCCAGTACCTTTATGAGGGCGGAAAACTCGTGACCGACGCCCGCTACGCGGACTACAAGGATTACGAGGGCGTCAGCTTTCCATCGCGCATCGAGATTGCCCGTCCTCAAGAGGAGTACGACATCAAACTCAATATGTTGAAGCTGGAGATCAACCAGCAACTGCGGGACGATCAGTTTGCGCTGGAGCAGCCGCCGGGGGCGGAGGTGGTGCATCTGGACAAGCCGCAATCGAGCTCGGCGCACGTACCACCGGTAGCGAGGAACAACCGTTAGTCTGACTTCCTAGCCATGATGAACCGAATGGTTGTCGCTAATCTCGTGCATCGGCCGATCCGGTCGCTGATCAGCATTGTGGCCGTCGCGCTGGAGGTAGCGTTGATTCTGCTGATCGCCGGGCTTTCCTATGGCATCATGAACGACTCTAAGAGCCGGCAGGCGGGTGTTGGGGCTGATGTGATTGTGCAGCCGCCGGGATCGTCGAACCTGGCGGGCATCAGCAGCGCTCCTGTCCCGGTGAAGGTGGCTGACATCTTGCGCAAACTGCCCCACGTGAAGGTGGTGAGCCCGGTCATCTGGCAGCTCACTACCGCAGGCGCCATCGAATTGATTGACGGAATCGATCTGCCGAGTTTCGAGGCTTTAGGCGGGCCATTTCAATTCGTGCAGGGCGGCCCGTTCCAGGGGCCAAATGAGATGTTGGTGGATGATTACATTGCCCGCCAGAAACACGTGAAGGTGGGGGACACGATGGAGGTCCTGAACCACAACTTCCGCGTCGCTGGAGTTGTGGAGAATGGCCGCGGCGCACGCAAGTTCCTGCCGCTGGCCTCATTGCAGGACCTGCTCGGCGCCAAAGACAAAGCGTCGGTCTTTTATCTCAAACTCGACGACCCTGCCAATGCCGGGGCGGTGGTGAACGAGGTGAAGAGCCAGCCCGGGATGGAGAAGTATTCCGTGCAGTCGACTGAGGAGTATCTCAGCATGATGACGCCCAGCCATCTGCCCGGCTTCCGGCCGTTCATCGGCGTGGTGATTGGAGTCAGCGTGATCATCGGCTTCCTCGTGATTTTTCAATCGATGTACGCAGCGGTGATGGAGCGCACCCGCGAGATCGGAATCCTGAAAGCAATGGGCGCCTCGAAGTTTTATATTGTGAGCGCGATTCTGCGGGAGACAGGATTGCTGGCCGTGCTCGGCATCGTGCTGGGGATTGGATTCAGCTTTGCGGCGAGCTGGGCCATCCGGCATCGCTTTCCGCTCGTGCAGGTCGTGGTAACCGGCGACTGGGTTCTGCGGGCTATGCTGGTGGCAGTGCTGGGTGCGATGGTGGGGGCACTTTATCCGGCATTCAAGGCGGCGGGGAAAGATCCGATTGAGGCGCTGGCATATGAGTGAAGCAGCTGTCAGCTTTTAGCTCTTAGCCTTTAGCCAAACCAGATCGCCGATCTGCTCCAAATCGCTCAATCCTCTGATTCCTTCGCTTCGATTCCCGCCCGCTTTAGCAGCCGCCGTAGTCCACTTTCTCCGGCGGCGCCGCGTTGTTCGCCTGCTATGTTTCCGTCGCGGTCGATCACCACATAAATCGGATAGCTCTGGGCGTTGTACATGGCGGCGAGGTTGGTGTCTTTGGTGAGCACGATGGGCACGGACCGCGGGTGATCGACGAGATATTTCTTCACCTTTTGGTCGGGCTCGAGGACGTCGACGGCGAGCACGATCAGGCCTTTCCCGGCAAATTCTTTGGCGACGTCGTCAACCAGGTCGGCTTCGGCCTCGCAGTATTTGCACCAGGTGGTCCAGAACTCGAACAGGACGACTTTGCCTTTGACCGACGCATTGTTGAACTGGTCTCCGGTCGTGGTTTTGGCGCGGAATCGCGGAGCGCGTTGACCGGTTTCATCGCCTGCGAAGGCGCAGAGGGTGATTAGGGCGAGTGCGATGGGCGCGAGGCGACGGAGGGTGAGTAATGGCGCGGCCATGGGCCGGAATATTAGCATAGGTGGGGAATCCGTTACTCGCATTTGTTAACTCTGCGTTGACATTCTCCCGCAGGCTACGGTATCTTAAAGACTTTGGGAAGTCTCGCGGTTGCCCGCCTGATGGTCTGGCGTCCTCGCCGGAGAATCAACGAGCGGTCTTCTTTGTTGCATTCAATCGCGTTTCGCAATTTTTTTCATTCTGGGAGAATTCTGATGTCTACCTATTTCCCCAAAGCGGGGGAAATTGTGCGCAAGTGGTATGTCGTGGATGCGGATGGGCAGACGCTCGGGCGTTTGGCCTCGCAGGTGGCGCGCGTCCTGATGGGCAAGGAAAATCCGCAGTACACGCCCTTTCTGGATACTGGCGATCACGTGATTGTGGTCAACGCTGAGAAGATTCGCACCACCGGCATGAAGTCGGAGCAGAAGCAGTATCACCACTACACGGGTTATCCGGGTGGTCTGCGCACCGAGGATTACCGCAAGCGTTTGGCGCGCAAGCCGGAAAAGATTATTGAAGATGCGGTGCGACGCATGTTGCCGAAGAACAAGCTGGCGGCACACATGCTCTCGAAGCTGAATGTGTACAAGGGCGACAAGCATCCGCACGAGGCTCAGAAGCCGCAGGATCTGAAGTTGGAAGTTCGGGCGTAGAGACGTTCAGGCGCGAGAGTTGAGAAGATTGAGATCCTTCGCTCCGCCTGACGAACGGCTGCGCTCAGGATGACAATGGTTCGGGACGAAAGAGATAGAGATTAGGAGCTGGAAGCTAAATGGCTGAATTGGTTCAGTACTACGGAACGGGACGACGGAAGCGGGCGATTGCGCGGGTTTATTTGCGTCCGGGCAGCGGCGATTTCAAAGTGAACGGGCGTGCGTTTGAGGAATATTTTGTGACTCCGGCGCAGCGCTCAGCCGCGAAGGCTCCGTTGGCGTCCACGGATACGGCGGCCTCGTTCAATATCGTCGCCAGTGTGTTGGGCGGTGGAGTGCGCGGCCAGGCTGATGCAGTGAAGCTCGGCATCGCGCGCGCCCTGATGCAGTTCAACGTGGAGCTGCGCGGCAAGCTGAAGTCGGAAGGTTTGGTCACGCGGGACTCGCGCGGCAAGGAACGAAAGAAGTACGGTCAGAAGGGCGCGAGGAAGCGGTTCCAGTTCAGCAAGCGGTAGATGTTCGTGTGGCAGGCAAGACCGAGATTCCTCCCCTCGCTTTCGCTCGGGGTCGGAATGACAAGGGTCTTCACTGGCTACTGACAACTGGCCACTGGCAACTGTTTTTAGGTGTTCAATTCTTCCTGTGCCTCGCGGCGCGGGGACGGGAATGGCAATCCGGAGCGGAACTTACGCAAAGGATGCAGACTTAACGAGGAGGTTCATTGGCTACTATCACCATGAAGGAGTTGCTCGAAGCGGGAGTTCACTTCGGGCATCAGACCAAGCGCTGGAATCCTAAGATGAAGGAATACATCTTCGGAGAGCGCAACGGGATTTACATCATCGACCTGCAAAAGACGCTGAAGATGTTCAAAGAGGCGTCAAAATTCGTCCAGGAACTGGCGGCCGACGGCAAGATTGTGCTGTTTGTGGGCACCAAGCGCCAGGCGCAGGACGCCATTGCCGAGGAGGCTACGAAATGCGGCGGCTTTTACATCAACCAGCGCTGGCTGGGCGGGCTGCTCACCAACTGGATTACGGTGCAGAAGTCGGTGAAGCGGCTCAAAGAGCTCGATGAGATGGCCACGGATGGCCGCTACGAGCTGCTGCCGAAAAAAGAAGTGATCAAGCTGGAGCGCGAGCGCAAACATTTGCAGGCCAACCTGGCGGGCATCAAAAACATGAGCCGGTTGCCGGATGCTGTGTTCGTCATCGATTCGAACAAGGAGCAGATCGCAGTGCGCGAGGCGCGCAAGCTGGGCATTCCGGTGGTCGCGGTGGTGGATACGAATTGCGATCCCAGCGAAGTGGATTATGTGATTCCGGGCAACGATGACGCGTTGCGCGCGATCCGGCTGTTTACTTCGAAGATTTCAGAATCGATTGCCGAGGGCGCGCAGTTGATGACCGACAAACAGGTCGCCGACATGACGGCGGCCACGGAGCAGGCGCAGGCCCGGGAATTGCAGCAGGCGGAAGACGCCGCGGCGGCGAACGAGTTACGCGCCCAGGAGGCTGCGGCAGCATCTGATATCGCCGACATTGGCGAAAACATCAGCATGGAAGAGGTGCTGGGTCCGGGGACGCATAAGAAGCCGGTGGCGAACGAGGATGGCGAGGTTCCGATCAAGGTGGAGAGCCAGACGGTTTAGAAGCAGTGGTCAGTGGCTAGTGGTCAGTGGTCAGAAAAACAAACCGGGCGTTTGAGATTAGACCCGCGCGGGTCGTCCGGCGCGGGTCTAGGTTTGTAGAGGCAAGGTTGCAAAGTTTCAGAGTTTCAAGGTTTCAAGGATATAGAAGCTGTCTATAAGAAAGAAAAAAGAAAAAGGAATCATTCGAACATGGTAACCACAGCTACGCTCGATCCCGATGACGACAAGCGCCCAAACATTTCCGCGCAGCAAGTGAAAGATCTCCGGGAAAAGACCGGGGCACCGATGATGGATTGCAAACAGGCCCTGACCGAGGCCAAGGGCGATATGGAGCAGGCGGTCGTGATTCTGCGCAAGAAGGGCGTGTCGGTTGCGGCCAAGAAAGCGACGCGTGTGACCAGTGAAGGCGCGGTAACCAGCTACATTCACGCAGGCGGCAAGATCGGTGTGCTTGTCGAAGTGAACTGCGAGAGCGATTTCGTGGCACGCACTGACGACTTCAAGGAACTAGTGCACGATATCGCGATGCACATTGCGGCCAGCGATCCTAAGTACGTGCGCAAGGAAGACGTCACTGCGGCGGACTTTGCGCGCGAGAAGGAAATCTTTCTGGCGCAGGCCGTCGCCTCCGGCAAGCCGCAGAATATTGCCGAGAAGATGGTGATCGGCAAAATGGAGAAGTTCTATGAAGAGGTCTGTCTGCTGGAGCAGCCCTTCATCAAGGACCAGACCATGTCGATCGCGCAGCTCATAGCGGCGAAGATCGGGAAGCTCGGCGAGAACATCAGTGTGCGGCGCTTCGCGCGCTTCAAGGTGGGCGACGCGGGTGAGACTGTCGCTACGACCAAGCCTACGGAACAGAGAGCGGAGTAATTCAGGGCGCCTACGGCGCCTTTTTCGCGAGGATCTGGGGACCTTCCAGCGCGGAGGAGGAACCTTGGAGCAGAGATTTACCCCGAAAATCAGTCGAGTGCTAGTTGGCGTCTGTATTTTTGCAGTATTGTGGCTGGTGGAGTACGAATTCGGCTACCGTAGAATGATCGGCGCGATTTTCCTGATTTGTGTGCTGCTCATGTTCTTGGCTCGCTTTCCCTCGGGTTCGCGGCCGAGGAGATTCGTTGGTTGGGTCTTAGGCCGTCTTCCCTGAGGCTCTTGTTAATGCAGTTCGAGAATTCCGCAAGACCATGCAAACCCCTGCCTTCAAACGCGTTCTGCTCAAGATTTCCGGAGAAGCCCTGGCTGCTAACCAAGGTTTCGGTGTAGACACGGCACGCATCCACGAAGTCGCAGCCGAACTGGCCGACGTGCACAAGTTGGGAGTGCAGCTTGCGATCGTCGTGGGCGGCGGGAATTTTTTCCGCGGCGTGGCAGACCAGGCCCGCGACATGGACCGCGTTTCCGCCGATCACATGGGCATGCTGGCTACCGTGATCAACGCGCTGGCTTTGCAGGACGCGCTCGAAAAGCAGAACGTCTACACCCGCGTGCAGACGGCGATTGAGATGAACCAGGTCGCGGAGCCGTTTATCCGGCGGCGCGCGATTCGGCATCTGGAGAAAGGCCGCGTAGTGATCTTTGCCGGCGGCACGGGCAATCCTTACTTCTCGACCGACACTGCGGCATCGCTCCGGGCGATGGAGATTAAGGCCGACGTGATTCTCAAGGCCACCAAGGTCGATGGCATTTACGACGCCGATCCCATGAAGGTGAAGGACGCGAAGAAGTTCGAGAACATTACTTACATGGACGTTCTGAAGCTTGGCTTGAAGGTGATGGATTCGACCGCCATCAGCTTGTGCAAGGACAATAACCTTCCCATCATTGTGTTCAATCTGAATCAGCACGGGAACATCCGGCGCGTGGTCAGCGGGGAGAAGATTGGGTCGAGGGTGAGCGCTTAAGACCTTTAGCCACGGATTTTAACGGATTCGCACGGATTTCTGGATTTCTGATCCGTGATACTCCGTGACAATCCGTGGCAGCTTTCTGTTGGGTTTATAATTCAGCGTTTTGATGTCTGACATCCTACGGAGCTGACTGAATATGGCTCAAGCCACAATGGCCGCGATTCCGGGCCTGAAAGAAACTTACGTCCAACTGAAGACGCGGATGGATAAGGCCGTCGAAGACTTCCGCAAGGCGATGGCGGCGACGCGCACCGGCCGCGCCAATGTGCACATGCTCGACAGCGTGAATGTTGATTATTACGGCTCGCAGATGCCGCTCAACCAGATCGCGCAGGTGCACGCACCGGAGCCGCAGATGATCACCGTCCAGCCCTACGATACGTCGCAGATGGCGGTGATCGAGAAAGCCATTCGCTCTGCTGAACTCGGGCTGAATCCGATGAACGACGGCAAGCTGATCCGCGTGCCGGTGCCGGCGCTGACGCAAGAGCGCCGGCAGGACATGGTGAAGCACCTGCACAAGGTGCTCGAAGAGCACCGCACTGCCGTGCGCAATATTCGCCGCGACGGCAACGATGCCATCAAGAAGGCGCTGAAGGACAAGAAGATCACCGAGGACGACGAGAAGCGGTCGCTGGATGAGATACAGAAGCTTACCGACGACGAAATCAAGAAGATGGAAGAAATGAGCAAGGGCAAAGAAAAAGAAGTGCTGGAGTTGAAGTAGGGGCGATCGCTGCGCCCCTTACGATGTACCCTTGCCCGTCGCCCTTTCGCCGTCACTTGCCCCCTCGTGCGGTGCCTTACGCAAGGACTGAACGATGCGGTTGATCTCAGGCTGCGTAACACCGGCGGAGTTCTTGTAGTTCTTCTGAGAAAAAATCATCTCGACGCTGCCCTGGTCCGAAAAAAGACGAACATCGATTCCATCTTGCCGGACTTGCGGATTCCCCTCTTGAAAACCTTTGTAGCTTTGATTCAGCAGATTGAAGATCCCGGTGCCTGTCGAGGGCGGTAGCGCAGCAGTTTTGATCGTGAGGAGGAGGTGCTCGCGATAGTGAATCCGCGGCGAGAGGGCCCAGTAGTGCATCTTGCCCGGAGTGAACTCATACAGGTTCTTGAGAAAGCCATAGTCCGATTTCGCCTCGAAGGAAGACTCGATGCTCTGGCGGGGGACTTTGAATTGCGTGGCGAGTTCGTTGGTCCACTCTCCGGCGGGGATGGCAGTAACGATCAGTCGCAATCCCGAACGAAAACGAAGGTCGGCTCTACATTTCTCGGGCTTGTCCGTGGGATACAGCAGGGTCTGATTCTCGTCGAGATCGCTCCAGGGGACCTCAAATTCATAGCCGAAGTACGATAGCGTCTTTCCCGGAGCCTCCGAAGTGGACGTATCTTTCAAGTCGGTCGGTACTATTCTGGTAATCGGAGGGGAGTTTCTCGCCGCGTCAAAAGAGAGCACCACGGGAAGAACCCATTGCACGCCGACGAAGATAACGGCCAGCGTGATGGCCGAGGTCACTAGAATACGTCGGGCAATTTTCACGCTTTGCTCCTAGGATGCGTCAGAGAGGCTACGCGCGACCTTCATGGTATGTCCTGCAAATTGGGCTCGTCAAGAGTGACGAGTGAAAGCACCGTATAATTGATCGAGTCATGAAGAAAGTTGTCCATGCCGCGTGTCCGCACGATTGCCCCGATGCTTGCGGAGTGCTGATCACGGTCGAAGACGGGCGCGCAACGAAAATTCAGGGAGACCCGGGGCATCCGGTGACGCGCGGGTTTTTGTGCGCCAAGGTGGCGAAGTATCTGGACCGGGTTTATTCGCCGGACCGGGTGCTGTATCCGATGCGCAGGGTTGCTCCGAAGGGGCTGGATCGTGGCGCTGCCAACGCGGGCGAGGGCGCCCGCGCCACGCAACCCTGGCAGCGCATCACGTGGGACGAAGCCCTCGACGAAATCACCTCGCGCTTTCGTCGCATCACCACCGAGTTTGGTACCGAGGCGATTCTGCCTTATTCCTACGGGGGAACCATCGCCGCGCTCAATGGCGGCTCCATGGACCGCCGATTCTTCAGTCGCCTGGGTGCTTCTGAACTGGATCGCACCATTTGTTCTGCCGCGGGCGAGGCCGGGTTGAAGTCTGTGCTCGGCATAAAACTCGGCACTGAGCCGGAGCAGTTCGTCCATTCCCGCTACATCATTGCCTGGGCCTCGAACATTCACGGCAACAATGTTCACCTGTGGCCGTTCATCGAGGAGGCGCGGCGCAAGGGCGCGAAGCTGGTTGTGATCGATCCCTACCGCACGCGCACGGCGGCGTGCGCCGATTGGTACCTTCCGATTAATCCTGGTACCGATGGCGCGCTGGCGCTGGCCATGATGCACGTTATCATCGGCGAGGGCCTGCACGATCCCGATTACGTGGCGAAGTACACGCTCGGATTCGACGCACTGCGCGAGAAAGTGAGAGCTTATCCGCCGGAGCGTGTGGCGCAGTGGACGGGGATTGCGGCTGAAGACATCCGCAAGCTGGCGCGTGAGTATGCCACGGTGCGGCCTTCTGTGATCCGGCTGAATTATGGCGTGCAGCGCTCCGAAGGCGGAGGAATGGCCACGCGCGCCATCGTGATGCTGCCTTGCATCACGGGATCGTGGAAGGAAGTAGGCGGCGGCCTGCAGATGTCCACCAGCGAAGCGTTTGACCTCAACAAAGATGCGCTGAGGCGTCCTGACCTTGCGCCAGCGGGGATGGAACATCCGCCGCGAGTGGTGAACATGGTGGAACTGGGCAAGGCTTTGAACACGCTGAGCGATCCGCCGGTGAAAGCACTGTTCGTCTACAACTCCAATCCGGCGGCCGTGTGCCCCAATCACAACCAGGTGATTCGCGGGCTCAAGCGTGCCGACCTATTCACTGTCGTCCACGAACAGTTTTTCACCGACACCACCGATTACGCCGACATACTCCTGCCGGCGACGACCTTCTTCGAGCATAAAGATTTGCAGGCAGCCTACGGACACTACTACCTTCAAGTGTCGGATCAGGCGATCGAGCCGTTGGGAGAGTGCCGCTCGAACGTGGAAGTGTTCCGGGCATTAGCCCAGCGGATGGGATTCAAGGATTCGTGCTTCAGCGAGGGCATCGACGAGATGATCGACGGGGCGCTGGCTTCGAGCAACCCGTGGCTGGAGGGAATAAACCGGGAACGCCTGGAGCGGGAACGGCAAGTGCGGCTGAACTTCAGTAGCCAGGGGTCAGTGAGCAGTGGCCAGTCAGAACCGTTTCTCCCATTCGCACACGGCAACTTCCGCACAGCTTCGGGCAAGGCTGAGCTGTATAGTGAAGCGATCAAGGAGCAGGGACTTGATCCGGTGGCCGAGTTCATACCTCCTTCAGAGTCACGGCATGGAGGACAAGGGAAAGCCTTTCCTCTCGAGCTTCTGGCGCGCAAGGCCGACAACTTCCTGAACTCAACTTTTTCCAATGTGCCGACGGTCCAGGAGATGGAAGAGACCAACCTGCTGGAGATGGCTTCTGCTGACGCGCGGGCGCGCGGCATCGCCGACGGAGAGACCGTAAGGGTGTACAACCATAGAGGAGAAATATTCTTGAAGGCTCGCGTGGATGGCGCTGTGCAGCCAGGAGTGGTATCGGCTAGACTGAACTGGGCCAAGCTGGGGCCCGGATTGCAGAATATTAATGTCCTAACCTCAGAAAAACTTACCGACCTGGGCAACTCCGCCACGTTTTATTCCGTCTTGGTTGAAGTGGAGTCCGCCAAGTCCCTTCCATGAAGCCACCGGCAAGAGTGGCGGCTTGGACGCTTTCTGTTTATCTACCGTATAATGATCGTTTTCCTACATCCCAGAGGCTGAGGTCGTAGCGATTCATCTTTGCTCTCATGCAGATAGTGCTGTGCCCGGGCGCAGCCACGGCTCATCCCGCGCTGTTCAGCCTCCATCTTCTTCATTCGCACGGCTTTGCCGGAGAATGAAAGGGCTCGCATGGGGGTTCGGGATGGCGCTGGCTCTGCTCACCGCCTCAGCCAGCTGGGCGCAGACGGACTTGATCTCTGAGATCAACGTCGTGGGCAACCGTAGAATTCCCTCCGAGACAGTCAAAGCACGCGTCTTCACCCATGCCGGTGATATCTATGACACTGCGGCTCTGGAGCGCGATTTCAACTCACTCTGGAACACAGGGTATTTCTCGGATATTGTTTTCCTCCGAGAACAGACCCCAAAGGGTTGGCGGCTGATTATCCAGGTCAAGGAAAAGCCGACCATCCGCTCGATCGACTACGTTGGCGCCAGTTCAGTCTCGAACAGTGACATCCTGGACCGCTTTAAGGAGGCGAAGGTCGGACTGTCGGTAGAGAGCCAGTATGATCCGACGAAGGTCAAGAAGGCGGAAGTGACGATCAAAGGCCTGCTGGCGGAACATGGCAGGCAGTTTTCCACGGTTCGTACCGAAGTGCGGCAGATCCCACCGGCTGCGGTCGGAATCACATTTGTGATCAAAGAGGGTCCTAAGGTCAAGGTGGGCAAGATCAAGTTCGAGGGCAATAAGAACGTCAATTCGCGGACGTTGCGATACGCCATGAAGAACCTGCGGCCCATCGGAGTGCCACACTCGATTTTCCTGGAAAACATCTTTGCCAGAACCTACGACGCAACCAAGCTGGCGGAAGATACGGAACGCGTCCGGAACGAGTACCAGAATCGGGGCTATTTTAAGGCCAACCCTGGTGACCCCAAGACGCAGATTCATGATACTGGGCACACTGGCGGCCACATCCCGCTGCTGCAGGGAGGGCCGGGCAAGGCGGTCGACATCACAATGTCAATCGAGGAGGGCGAGCGCTACACGCTGGGTGGAATCACGTTCAAGAACAACAAGGCGGTACAGAACGTGAAGGGGCTGCGAGCCATCTTTCCCATCAAGGACGGAGAGGTCTTCAGCAAGGAGAAAGTGGGCAAGGGTCTGGAAGCCCTGCGCAAGGCCTACGGTCAGCTGGGCTACATCAACTTCACTTCGATTCCCGACACCAGGTTTGACGACGACAAGAAGGAGATCTTTCTCGATATCGACGTAGACGAAGGCAAGCAGTTCTACGTACGCCGCATCGAGTTCCAGGGCAACACCACGACGCGTGACAAGGTGATCCGACGCGAGATCGCATTGGAGGAAGGCAACATTTACGACTCGCGGCTCTGGGAGTTGAGCTTGCAACGCTTGAACCAACTGGGCTATTTCGACCAGTTGAAGCCAGACGACCCCAACATCACCACCCGCCAACTGGACGAGAAAAACGGCCAGGTCGACCTGACCTTAAAGGTCCATGAGAAGGGCAAGAACAGTATTGGCCTGAATGGCGGCGTGAGCGGACTGGAAGGCGCCTTCATAGGCATCAACTACGCGACCAACAACTTTCTCGGCCTCGGCGAGACGCTGCAGGTGCAGGCCAGTGTGGGGAACCTGGCGAAGAGCGTCCGCTTCGGCTTCACGCAGCCCTACATGTTTGACCGGCCGTTGCAGTTTGGTTTCAACGTGTACTACACCAAGACCACGTTCGACCAGGCGCGGCAGCTCTCCGTCTTCAGCGGGCAGAACCTGAACCTACCCAACGCCGTGCTGCAGAATCTGCAGAATTACACACAATCAAGCGCCGGATTCACGTTGTCGTTGAGCTACCCGCTGCGGCGATCCTTCAAGCGCGTGGGAGTCACCTACTCGTTCGACCGGTCCTCGCTGCTGGCGCTGAGCACGGCATCCAGGAATCTGTTCGAGTTTCTGGCCTTCCGCGGAATTTCTGGGCCCAATGCGCTGGCCGGGATCATCACCAGCAAGATCTTTCCTAACTTCTCCTTCAACACCATCGACAGTCCGATCTCGCCCCACCGTGGGCACCAGTTGACGTTGGGGGCGGAACTCGCTGGCCTGGGCGGGACGGTCCGGTCGATCCGGCCCATCGTTCAGTACAAGAAGTTCGTTCCCGTCCAGAAAGGCCGCAACGCATTGGGCTTCAACGTTCAGGGGTCTTTTATCAGCGGGTTTGGTGGCTTGGTTGCGCCGCCATTCCAACGTTCTTACATGGGTGGAGAGAACGATCTGCGCGGGTTTGATATACGTTCGGTGTCCCCGGTGGCGTTTCTGCCAAGTGCCGGATCGATCACACTGACCGATCCCACCGGCGTGCCCGTACCCAAGGACCCGCAGAATCCTCGCGCTGGAAATGTGATCATACCGATTCCGATCGATCAGATCACGTTCCCTGGCGGCGATTTGAGTGTGGTCACGAACGTGGAATACCGCATCACGATTTATGGGCCGGTGGCTCTGGCTCCATTTATGGACGCGGGCATTGACCCCGTCGTCCGAAAGTCGCAGTTGCAGATTGCGTCGGAACAATACAACACGGTGATTGGTACCCAGTTCGGATGCCCTATTCTCACGCAGACTGCTACCGCCAATACTTGCAGTCCGGGCAGCAGGTTGATTCCACCGCCGTCGCAGGATCTGCAGGTTCTGGGCTCGACCAACTGGCGTCCCAGAATGTCCAGCGGGCTTGAACTCCAGATGTTCCTGCCGGTGATCAACGCGCCCTTCCGAATTTATTGGGCGTATAACCCGTTGCGGCTGGATAGTCCGGCGAACCCGCCGATTCCGATTACGCGCAGCATGTTCCCGGGTCTCATTTGCCCGCCGAATGCGAAGAATTGCGGGCAAAGTAAGGCGGCAGGTGACTATACTTACGGCTTGGCAAAGCAGGCCTATTCCCCGAGCTTCCTGCTGCGAGAGCCGCGTAAGACGTTCCGCTTTACTGTGGCTACGACATTCTGAGGACAGGTTCCGGGGCACGATCCAAGGGCAGGTCTGCCGTACAAGGTTTGACGGGGTTGAGGAGCACCTCTATAATTACAGGGATTCACGCCATTGCAAGGAGCGATCTGGGGTGGACGACACGTCCGCAACCCCGGCGTTTGAGGCTGGCAATCGTGTGCGCCTTGTCCTCTTACTTCGTTCATTCCCGGAGTCTATTCACCGGAACCAGATCTACCGGAACAATGTTCCAAGGAGTTTAAGCGATCCAATGACAAGCAAGTTTCTGCGTTCTGTCCTGGCCCTTGTGGTTCTCTCTCCGATTTTTGGCCTGACGTCACCCGCATGGGCCCAAACCGGTGCCTCCGCTCCCGCGGGTGCGGCCAGTGTGCCCACAACTCCGGCGACGTCCCCAATAATCCCGACTGGTACCGGCACCAAGATCGGGACCATCAACATTACGGAAGCCATACTCGGTTGTAACGAGGGCCAGCGCGATATGGACGCCCTGAGCAAGAAGCTGGAGCCGAAACGAAACGAATTGAAGCAGCAGAACGACGAACTCGAGGCTTTGCAGAAGCAATTGCAGACCCAGCAAGACAAGCTGAATGAGGACGCCCGCGCCGCTTTGGTCAAGCAGATCGAAACCAAGAAGAAAGCCTTTGATCGCGCGGTGCAGGACGCTCAGGAAGATGCGCAGAATCAACAGAGAGACCTATTTCAGCGCATTCTACAAAAGATGGGACAGCCGGTGATCATCAAATATGCGCAGGACAACGGCTACAGCTTGATTGTTGACACCTCGAACAACTGGCCGCAAAGCCCGGTGTTGTGGTGGGCCGAGACTGGGGACATTACCAAGGCGGTGATCGACATCTATAACACACAGTCCGGCGTACCCGCGCCAACTGCGGCCAAGCCCGCTGCAGCGAGGCCCACGGCACCGAAGCCGGCAGCTCCGAAGCCTGCGGCGCCCAAGTCAAGCGAACCGCCCAAGTAGTTTTTCACGACACCGCGTGTGTCGGAAAAGTTCCCGGAGGCCGCGTGCAAACGCGGCCTTTTTTCTTTGTTCCGACCTACCCTGCGGAGCAGGGATTGGTGTCCTTAGCAGTACCTGTTTCGACTCAGGAGGACACCATGTTTGACGACACACTCAATTCGTCATGGGACGAGCGTTCGCGCCGGGGATGGACAGCCTTAACCTCGTTCGGCTTGCAGGCATTGGCGGTAGCCGTGTTGCTGGTCTTGCCGCTGCTGCGGCCAGCGGGCTTGCCGCTATTCCGAGCGCTCTCCACGCCGGTCAGCTTGGGGAAACCTCTGGGAGAGGCGCCGCTTACCCGGACGCACGCTGGTTCCAACACGACCCCTCGCACTAACGCTGCGGACATCACTTTCAGAATGCCCAGATTAATTCCGCATGGCATCCCGGACCCTGGCGATGACGGTCCGCCACAGGTTACAGGACTGGGTACGGACCCCTCCGGGGACACAGTGGGAGATCCGCGCGGGCTTCCTGGTTTGTTTCCCAGCACTTCCCGCCCGGTGGTCCCAGTGATCGCAACCCCACCCGCCGTGGCTCCGATCCGCATCTCGCACATGAGCGAAGGAGACCTGGTCCACAAAGTTCTGCCGACGTATCCTCCGCTGGCGCGCAATGTCCGAATTCAGGGGCAGGTGGTGCTGCAGGCGGTGATCAGCAAGCAAGGCATCATCGAGAATCTGAGGCTGCTGTCGGGCCATCCCATGCTGGTGCCGGCGGCGATTGAGGCGGTGCGCCAGTGGCGCTACCGGCCTTACGTCCTGAACAATGAGCCGGTCGAGGTGGAGACCCTGATCACCGTGAACTTCTCGCTGGCGGGGAACTAAGCGGCCGGGCGTCGACGAAACTAAGGGAGGAACTCAACCGGGAGTAGCCCAAGCGTAACCTGAGAGTGCGTGCTGCTCCCGCTATAATCAGCGCTGTGGCGACCACTGTAGAAATTCTGAGCCGCGTGGCGACCCGCCCGACCTGGGCGGAAGTTTCGCTGACTACGCTGCGGCAAAACTTCCGCACGGTGGTGAAGCATGCGGGTGCGAACGTGACCGTGTGCGCCGTGGTGAAGGCCGACGCTTATGGCCACGGGGCCGTCGAGTGTTCGCGCGCTTTGCAGGAGGAAGGCGCCAAGTGGCTGGGCGTCACCTCGCTCGATGAGGCAATTCCGCTGCGCGAGGCGGGCGTTGAATCGCGGATCCTTTTGATGACGGGTTTCTGGCGCGGCGAAGAGAGCGAAATCGCCCGCCTCCGGCTCACTCCCACGGTGTGGGAACCATGGCACATCGAGTCTCTGGAGAATGCCGCCGCGTCTGGAGCGGTGCGGCAGGCCGTGCATTTGAAAGTGGACACTGGAATGGGCCGCCTCGGTGTATCGCTGGAGGAACTTCCCGCAGTCCTGAAAGCTCTAAGCGGGGCTCCGCATCTGGTTCTGGAAGGACTCTCAACTCACCTCGCCTCTTCTGAAATCATGGACGCGCCTTCGGTGGCTGAGCAGGAGCGCCGCTTCGAAGAGGCGCAGCGCATGGTGCGGGCAGCCGGTTTCGATCCTGGATTGATACACATGGCCAACACCAGCGCCTTGATCTCGCGGCGCGAGACCTGGAACAACATGGTGCGTCCCGGCGTCGCGCTCTATGGATATTATCTGCCGTTCCAGCGTGCAGGACGTGAAGTGAGCGGCGGCACGCTGCGGCTTCCCGTGAAGCCGGTGCTCACCTGGAAGACGCGCATTCTCTCCATGCGGGACTTCGCCGCCAATCAAGCCCTTGGCTACGGCGGAACTTACGTGACGAAAGCTCCGGCGCACGTTGCCGTGCTGCCCGTGGGATACGCCGACGGATACAACCGCCAGCTGTCCAACCGCGGCCGCGTGATTGTGCGCGACCACTACGCGCCCATCATCGGCAGCATCTCGATGGACCTCACGCTGGTGGATGTGACCGGCATCCCTGGGATTGCCGTGGGCGATGAAGTGATTTTGCTCGGGACCCGCGACGGGTTAAGTGTCGACGCGCTCGAACATGCAAGGTGGGCCAACAGTTCTCTCTACGAGATCCTCTGCAACATTTCCAAGCGCGTGCCGCGCAGGTACGGCAGTTAAGCCACTTCCCGTTCCGCTCAGGCCGCAAATCTCCAGAACCAATCGCTGATCGCGACCATTGACTGAATCCTGAATGGCCGCTGCGCCGGGGCTTGTTACACTAGAAGATTGACCATGCCCTCGCGCTACGCACAATGGATGTACGACTGGGAGCACCGGCTTACTTCGGTGGACAATAACCGCGTGGTGCGTCCGCTGGATTGGGGCGTAGAGTTTGCGCGGGACTGGCCTTGCCGGAATGGCACGCGTCCGGGGCAGGTGGTGGATGATCCAGCGAAATTCTTTATCGATTTCAACCGGCGCATCGTCGCCTCGAGCGATGAATTTTACTCTTACACGCGGCCCAACGACTTCCGGCTGGAGAACCGTGAAGTTCAGGTCTTCTCCACGCGCGAAGTTCCTGACCTGAAGCTCGCAGCGAAAGTGAAAGGAACGTCTGCGGAGTTCCTGCGGTTTACTGCGCCGGTGAAGACCCCATATCCCGAAAATAATCTGGTGAATGCGCGCTGGTTTCCCGCGCGTGGGAAACGTGCCATCGTTCTACTGCCGCACTGGAACGCGGACGCGATTGCTTACGTCAGTCTCTGCAAACTTCTGAACATGCTGGGCATCGCGGTGTTGCGGCTGAGCATGCCGTATCACGACATCCGCATGCCGGCAGAGACCAGTCGCGCGGATTATGCCGTCTCCGCCAACATTGGCCGCACGCTCGATGCGGTGCGGCAGGGCGTGGTGGACGTCCGCTGCTGCCTAGACTGGCTGGAGCAACAGGGCTACAGCAAGCTTGGAATCATGGGCACGAGCCTGGGTTCGTGTTACGCATTCATCGCGGCGGCGCATGATCCGCGTATTCGCGTGGCAGCTTTCAATCATGCTTCCACCTACGTGGCCGACGTGGTGTGGCATGGGCAGTCGACGCGGCACATACGGCAGGGGATTGAGTCGCAGACCGATCTTGCGACCCTGCGCCAATGCTGGCTCGCCGTCAGTCCCATGGCATATTTCAACCAATTCTCCCGTTGGCCGCGGAAGTCGCTCATCATTTACGCCAAGTACGATTTGACCTTCTTGCCAGAACTCTCACGCAATGTGGTAACAGAATTCGAGAGGCATCGACTCGATCACAAGGTCGTGGTGCTGCCCTGCGGCCATTACACCATGGGCGAGGCTCCCTACAATTACGTGGATGGGTGGCATCTGGCTTCGTTTCTGCGGACCGCGTTTGAAGGCTAGCGCGGCGGCTATGCTTTTGATGAAGCTGTAGAATGTGGCTATGCAGACTGTTCCGACAGCGGATGCCGGCGCCGTGATGGAGTACCGGCACGGTGAGTTTGTGATTAGTACTGACCGCGGGCGGCTGAGTCTGGATGTGATTCACGGTTTTCTGACGAATTGTTATTGGGCCAAAGGTATCCCGCGGGAAGTCGTGGCGCGTTCGATCGAGCATGCGCTGTGTTTCGGGATTTATGATGGCGAGGGCGCGCAAGTCGGCTTCGCCCGTGTGATTAGTGATTTCGCTACGATCGCGTATGTCGGCGATGTGTTTGTCCTCGAAACCCATCGTGGCCGCGGTTTGGGTAAGTGGCTCATGCAGTGCATTACGCAGCATCCCGCGCTGCAAGGCCTACGGCGCTGGATTCTGACGACACGCGATGCGCATGGACTCTATTCGCAAGTTGGCTTTACGCCCGTGAAGGCTCCCGAGCGGTTTATGGAACTGCACCGGCCTAATGTTTACGAGACACGCTAGGAAAACGACATGAAGAACTCCGCAGCTAAGATGTACCGCCCCCTGTACGAAGCGGATCCACAGATTGCCGCTGCTATCGACAACGAAACCCGCCGCCAGCATGAAGGCCTGGAACTGATTGCCTCCGAGAATTTCGTCAGCGAGGCTGTGCTTGAAGCCGCAGGGTCGGTGTTCACCAACAAGTATGCCGAGGGATATCCCGGCAAGCGTTACTACGGCGGCTGTGAATACGCCGACGTGGTGGAGAACCTGGCGCGCGATCGCGCCAAGCAGCTATTCGGCTCCGAGCACGCCAACGTGCAGCCTCACGCCGGTTCGCAGGCGAACATGGAAGCCTATGCGGCCGTGCTGCAGCCGGGCGACACTATTCTTGGATTGAATCTGGCGCATGGCGGTCACCTCACGCACGGGCATCCGCTGAATTTCTCCGGAAAGACTTACAAGATCGTTCCTTACGGCGTGACCAGAGAGACGGAGACAATCGACTATGATGCGCTGGAAAAGCTGGCGGAGGAACACCGCCCCAAGCTGATTATCGGTGGCGGCAGCGCGTATCCCCGCATCATTGATTTTGCCCGCACGCGGCAGATTGCTGACAAAGTGGGCGCGCTTTACCTGGTGGACATGGCGCATTTTGCGGGGCTCGTGGCCGGCGGTATGCATCCTTCGCCGGTGCCGCACGCGCACATTGTAACTTCCACCACGCATAAGACTTTGCGCGGGCCGCGTGCCGGCATGATTCTTTCCAAGGCGGAGTTTGCCGCGGCAATCGATAAGGTAGTTTTTCCCGGAATGCAGGGCGGACCGCTGATGCACATCATCGCGGCGAAGGCGATCTGTTTTCAGGAAGCGATGCAGCCCGAGTTCCGCGAGTATGCGAAGCAAGTCGTGGCCAACGCCAAAGTGCTGGCGGAGACGCTGGCCGCCGAGGGCTTCCGCATCATTTCCGGCGGGACCGACACGCACGTGATGCTGATCGATGTCTTCTCCAAGGGCATGTTGGGCAGCGAGGCCGAGAAGGCGCTGGGCGAGGCTGGAATCACCGTCAACAAGAACGCCATCCCGTTTGATGTGAACCCGCCGATGAAGCCGAGCGGCATCCGCATCGGCAGTCCGGCCCTGACTACGCGTGGAATGAAAGAAGGTGAGATGCTGCAGGTCGGGCGCTGGATCGCGGAAGCGCTGCTGCAGCGGACCGATGCGGGAGTGCTGGAGAGAATCCGAAAAGAAGTGCTTGGTCTCTGCGAGGCGTTCCCGCTGTATGCCGAACGCAGAGCCAGAGCGCAGGCCGAAGTGCGGGCATAACCCGAGCATTCTGTAATTCCGCTGTGAAGCCCGTGCCCTCTGTGTTTTAATGCCTTCGGTGAAGATCGCCATCGACATTCGGCGGATGACCGAGTTCGGCGTAGGCACATACATCCGCAATGTCGTTCGAACTCTGGGGCGGCTTGATCGCGAGACCACGTATTTCCTAATCGGCTCGCCAGCCAAGGTCAAGGAAATCGGTCCCCTGCCGCCTAATTTCCACACCGTCCCCCTGGCCGAGCCGGAGCGATCCCTGAAGAGTTTCTGGGAGTTCCGCACGATTGTGAAACGGTTGGAATGCGATCTGGTGCACATCCCGAATCTGTTTTCCATTCCGCGCGCGCTGCCCTGCCCCTATGTGATGACGGTGCACGACATGCTGGAGCATCTCTCACGGGCACGCCAGCAGACCGGATTTTGGGGTGCCTGGCATTTCCAGTGGACCAAGCGGGTTCTAAAAGGTGCGGCACGCATTTTCGCGGTCTCGAACTTTACCAAGATTGAAATTGAGAAACTGTTCGGAATTCCGTCGAGTCGCATCGAGGTGATCTACAACGCGATTGATGAGCGGTTCCTGCACGGGCACGCCAGCGCGGCCGACCGCCAGTTGATTGCCGAGCGCTACCAAGTGACTTATCCGTTCCTGCTGTACGCCGGAAAAATCAGTCCACACAAGAACGTCGTGCGCATGATTGAAGCTTTCTCCGCCCTCAAGACGGAACTGGAAAAAGATCAGGCGTATCCCGACTTGAAGCTGATCATTATTGGAGACGACGTTTCCGGCAATCCTGATCTGCGGCGGACGGTGATTCGAAGCGGCGTGCAGCACGATGTGCGCTTTCTGGGATTCGTGCCCGTCGAAGTGCTGCGCACGTTTTACGATGCGGCCAAGATTTTTGTCTTTCCGTCGTTGTATGAAGGCTTCGGGCTGCCACCGCTGGAGGCGATGGCCCATGGCACGCCGGTCGTGACCTCGAACGTTTCGTCGCTGCCCGAGGTGGTGGGCAATGCCGCCGTGCTGGTGCACCCGGAGAACGTTTTCGAGATCATGCGCGCGCTGCACCGCGTCCTCATGGACCAGCCCCTGCGCGAGAAAATGAAGGAACGCAGCTACCGCCAGGTGACCAAGTTTTCCTGGGAGAAATCGGTGCGCCGGATCATGGACGCCTATCAGGAAGTCGTGAATGCGAAAGGCGGCGCGCACCCTCCCAGCCAGCCTGCTTCCGCGGGCAGGAAGACCAGGGCGGGCGTGGCGTGAGCGGCGTGTCCTTCGCACGCCGACGCATCCGACGCGACGTACAGCGGAGTCTATTTCAGCAGGGGCTGGCCCGGCGAAGCGATGGCGAGTTTGTGCAGCTTGGCGGTGACGCGGTCGCGGTCTGCATCGGTCTTGGCTGAGGCGAGGCGCTTGCGGAGGGTAGTGATCTTGTGCTGACGGGCGCGGCGCCGGCGAATCTCCGGGCGGCGGCTGGGTGCGGACATGTAGTGTGCTCCTGATTGAATTTGGAAAAATGAAATTGCGGCAGCCGGACCTGTAAGCCGAATTCTGTCCGCCGGATTGCTCCGGCGGGACGGTCATTCCTCTGGGCCACGCATTGCTGCGAGGCTCTAGCGACCTACCCGAAGGTTGGACGCACCGAGCCGGCACGTGCCGCAACCGAAGTCGCAGCTCCCTTCCTATTTGGTCTTGCTCCGTGTGTGGTTTGCCCTGCCCGCTGCATTACTGCGGCGGCGGTGCGCTCTTACCGCACCTTTTCACCCTTACCCGCATCCGAAAACGCGGGCGGTATGTTTTCTGTGGCACTTTCCGTCGAACGGGCTTGAACCCGCCCTCCCGGACGTTATCCGGCACACCGCTCTGTGGAGTTCGGACTTTCCTCTCCCCGCGTCCGAAGACACGGAAAGCGACCGTCCGGTCCAGCTGCCAACAGAATCATTATAGGGCATGGCCGCAACGCTTAGGGATCTTATGATCGGCGCTCAGGGGAACTCTCCGACGAAAAAATGCGTATGACATAGGGATGGGGGCATTCCAGCCTGCCGAGATAAAGACGACGGAGTGCGTGATGAAACGAATGGGCCAATGGCTTTGCGTCCTGTTCTTCTGCGCAGTCTCTACGCAGTGCCAAACCAAAGACTCGCCGCACTCAGATACGCTCGACGAATATATCAAGCGTGAAATGGCTGCAAGAAACGTGCCGGGTCTCGCCTTCGCGGTTATAGAAAAGGGCCGAGTGGTCAGAGAAGGCGCATACGGTCTGGCGAACGTGGAAACTGGCGCGGCCGTCGGAATCGATAGCGTGTTCGAGCTGGCATCTGTAACCAAACCCATCACGGCAGTCGCGGTCATGATGTTGGTGGAGCAGAAAAAACTTGCGCTCGACGACCCAGTCGACAAGTACCTGCCCCAGGTACCAGCAGCCTGGCATGAAATCACCATTCGGGGATTGTTGAGCCACACATCGGGATTGCGAGAATACGGCCTGGTAAAGTGTGATGGATCGGAACTGCTAGATATCTCGACCAAGCAGCAGTTCGAGGATCTGGTCAAGTCTCAACTACTCTTTGCACCCGACACTGGGACTCAATACAGCGATTCTGGATATTTCATACTTGGCATGATTATCGAGTCAGTGTCAGGCCAGAGTTACAGAGATTTTCTTCAGCAGCGAGTATTCGAGCCTTTAGGAATGGAACATACGAGCGTGCTGGATCAAAGCGCGATCATTCCGAATCGGGTTTCTCCATATACATTGCGAAAAGGGCAACTCAAGAATGCCCGCCGCGCCTGGCAGCACGAGCTCCCTTCCTGGTATGGAATATGGAGCACCGCGGAGGACATGGTTAAATTTGATGCTGGGCTCTCCGCCGGCGCGCTGGTAAAGCTCGAGACTTTGGAACGTATGTGGGTTCCGGCTACGTTGAAGGATGGTAAGAATTCATCCATTGATCAGAATCCTTATGGATTCGGTTGGTTCATTTTGAGTGCGTCGGGACACCGAATCGTCGGCCACCCTGGCTGGACAGGAACCCTCTACGTGAAATATCCGGACGATCATATATCCCTCATCCTACTAACAAACCTGGATGCTGGTTCCGGCAGTCAGCATGTCTTCTTAGCACAGGGACTACTTGAGTTGTTGCGACCTGAACTGCCGAGATTCCTTCCGAAGGAAAATTAGGTGATGCAGTTTGGGGTTTAGGAGCCCGATCGTCAAACTGCTGCATGGAGCTCAGTTGGCTGATAGACTTGATTTCGCCAGAGGGAGTCTTCGCATTCCCGAAACCCGCGCCATGAACATCGCCGAAGCCATCCGAATTGCGCTGCAGTCGCTGTGGGCGAACAAGCTGCGCTCTGTGCTCACGCTGCTCGGGGTGGTCATCGGGATCGCGTCCGTAATTGCAGTCGTGACCTTTGTCTCCGGCATTAACGACTACGTCGCCAAGAAGATTTTCAACCTCGGCGCCGACGTCTTTATCGTCTCGAAAATGTCGGCGGTAGAGACCAACGTCGAGCACTTCCTCGTCGCGGAGAAGCGCAAGAATCTCGATCTGGAAGACTACCAGGCCGTGCTTGAGGCCTGCCGCCACTGCGACTATGTCGGCGCGCTCATGCAGGGCAGCGGCAAGGTGAAGCACAACGAGCAGTCGATCAGCGACACTACGATTCAGGGCATTACGCCGTCGATCGCGACCATTCTCGACACCGACCTGACCAGCGGCCGTATGGTCAACGGGACGGACCTGAACAATCACCTGCAGGTCGCGGTCGTGGGCACGGACATCGTCGAGCATCTCCTGCCCGGCTCAGATCCTCTGGGCCAGGAGATTCGCATCGATGGCTGGACCTACCAGGTGATCGGCGTCGGCAAGAAAAAAGGCAAGACACTGGGCCAGAGCGCCGACAATTATGCGCTGATTCCGATCACGGTATACCTGAAGAAATACGGATCGCACAACAACAGCATCGGCATCTGGGGCAAAGCGTCGGCGACCGGCGCGCCGCTCAATCAGGCCATCGACGAAGCGCGCGTGGCGCTGCGTTCCACTCGCCACGACCAGCCGGGCGGCGACGACAGTTTCGAAATTGAAACCAACGCCAGCCTGCTCGGCATCTGGTCTGGACTCAGCAACACGTTCTTTATGGCGACGATTGGCATCGCCGGCGTGTCGTTGGTGGTGGGTGGCATCGTCATTATGAATATCATGCTGGTCTCGGTGACCGAGCGCACGCGTGAAATCGGCATTCGCAAGGCGCTGGGGGCGCGGCAAGACGATGTACTATTACAGTTTTTGATCGAATCCGTGACGCTGGCGTTGATTGGTGGAGTGATCGGAGTTCTCGCAGGCATAGGAATTGCTGAATTTGTAACTCTCCTCATCGGCATGCCGTCGTCGATCAAAGTGTGGGCGGTGTTGGCCGCATTGGTGGTCGCCGGAACGGTGGGAGTGTTCTTCGGAGTCTACCCCGCGCGCAAGGCTGCGCGGCTGGACCCGATTGTGGCGTTACGTTTTGAAATGTAGGAAAGCGAGGGAATTGTGTAATTGGGGAATTTGGTAACTGAGCAATTGAAAACCAAAACCTCAGCGCCCTCAGTGGTTAATTCAAGAGGTCCAACCACAGAGGACGCGGAGGAACCAGTGGGTACCGAGGCGCACAGTTGATTTTTCGATTACTCAATTACCAAACTACCCAATCACTCAATCTATCTCATGCGTAAGTCCGAGTTCGGCGAAATCGTTCAGATGGCGACCGACACGATCCGCGGCAACAAGCTGCGCTCGGGCCTGACCGTGCTCGGCATCGTGATTGGCGTCGCCGTAGTGATCGGCGTTTCCTCCATCGGCCGCGGCCTCGATGAGAACGTGCGCGAACTCGTCGCCAGCATAGGGTCGAATGTTATTTTTGTGTTCCACCTGGACTTCTTCACCTTTGGACGCATGACCGACGAAATGCGCACGCGCCGCGAACTCACCTACGACGACGCGCTGGCGATGCGCGATCTGCCGCACGTCAAAGCTGTGTCGGCCGGCCTGCGAATCTTCCGCCCCGAGTTGGGTGTGGGCAGCTACGCGGTCAAATACCAGGACAAGAAAGTCAAGAACACTATTCTCGAAGGCGACATGGCGGAGGCTAAGGACGTGTTTGATCTGCCCATGGCCAGCGGCCGCTGGTTCAGCGACTTTGACGACGAGCACCACTCGCCGGTGGTTGTGGTCTGCTACGAGACCCAACATGAGTTGTTTGGCGACCAGGACCCGCTCGGCAAAGAGATCAACATCGAAGGCCGGCTGTTTGAAGTTATCGGCACCGTGACGAAGATCAAATCTGTGTTCGGCGGGGGCAAAGATCCGAATGACAATCGCGTCATCATGCCGTTGCAAACCTTCAAGACACTTCATCCGGAAATGAAACAGCACGTCATCAGCGTCAAGGCCACGTCACATGACGGCATGCCCAAGGCCATGGATGAGATTCGCGAGCTGCTGCGGCGCCGGCGCAAAGTTGCGTACGATAAGCCGGATAACTTTGCGGTAATGACCTCCGACTCGATCTCCGACGTGTGGAACCAACTCACGGGGGCATTGTTCATCGGGATGTTCGCAATCTCCAGCGTGGGGCTCGTGGTCGGCGGTGTAGGTGTGATGAACATCATGCTGGTGAGCGTAACCGAGCGCACCCGCGAGATTGGTGTCCGCAAAGCCATTGGCGCACGGAAACGCGACATTCTGCTCCAGTTCACGCTTGAGGCGATCATTCTGACGGCGGTCGGCGGCATCATCGGCATCCTCTTCGGCGCGGTCATCGTCACGGTGATTCCCGCGGTCTGGCCTTCGCTGCCAGCCCGCATGTCGATGTTCTGGACCATCTTTGGCTTCACGTCCGCCGCGGGAGTTGGACTGGTCTTCGGCATTTATCCCGCGTGGAAGGCAGCGAACCTGGATCCAATTGAGGCGCTGCGTTACGAATAGTCTTGCCTGCGCTGGCACATGATGCACTCCATCCTCAGAATAATTCAGATCGTCGCGGCTCTCGGTATTAGTTCCAGTTCGGTCTACTATCTTCTTTGTCTCTGGAGTGCGGCTGCATTTCTTCGCGAGCGAGGGGCGGGCAAGAGTGCCCGCCCCACACGGGATTCGGCTACGCCAGCCTTGCCTCCGGTCTCGATACTCAAGCCCCTCAAAGGAATTGATCCGGAGATCTATGAGAGCTTCCGCAGCCATTGCCTTCAGGACTACCCGGAATACGAAATCATCTTTGGTGTAAGCGATCCCAACGACCCGGCCATCGAAAGCGTGAACGAATTGCAGCGTGAATTCCCCGCGCGCCGAATTGAGTTGGTCGTGAGCCCCAACATCCTGGGCGCGAATGTGAAGGTCAGCAACCTGGCGCAGATGTTGACCGAAGCGCGCTATGACCACTTGATCGTGAACGACAGCGACATTCGAGTCGAGCCCGATTACCTGCGCCGGGTGACTGCGCCTTTGGCGGATCCGCGAATGGGAATGGTCACTTGCCTCTACCGCGGAGTGGCGGGCTCGACGTTGGGCTCGCGCTTAGAGGGATTAGGCATCAGCACGGATTTTTGCCCCAGCGTCTTGACCGCGCGGCAGGTTGAGGGCGGCATTCGTTTTGGCTTGGGTTCCACGCTGGCGTTCCGCCGCGCCGAGTTGGAGAAGATCGGCGGGTTCACTTCATTCGTCGACTATCTTGCCGATGATTACGAATTGGGAAGACGCATTGCTGGCCTTGGGCTGACGGTGAAGCTGTCGGAGGTAGTGGTTGAGACCTATCTCCCGTCTTATGGTGTGCAGGAGTTCTTCGCCCATCAACTGCGCTGGGCGAGAGGCGTCCGAGACGCGCGCGCAGGCGGCTACCTGGGTCTGGTCTTCACGTTTGGCCTCATGTGGGCATTGCTGGCGCTGGCCGCGAGCGCTGGCGCGTTGTGGGCCCGGAGCGCGCTGGCGGTCGTACTCTTTCTTCGCCTTGCCGGTGCCCTGGTAGTGGGCCGTACTGTTCTGCAAGACCGTCATGTTATGAAGAACGCCTGGCTGATTCCGCTGCGAGACTTGCTCGCAGTCGGAGTTTGGATCGTCAGCCTTGGCGGCCACACCGTGACCTGGCGCGGAGATCGCTTCCGGCTGAAAAATGGCAAGCTCAGTCGGATCCCACCCTAGCGCCGTCAGAGTGCTCAAGTGCATCCGCCGCGATGTTGGGGACAGCAATGAGGCTGTGATCGAGAACCGTCCGGATTTTTCCCGCCAGTTGTTTCAGCGTGAACGGCTTCTGTAGAAAATTGTTCTCGACATCCACCACTTTATGGTCCACAACCGTTTGACCGGCGTAGCCCGAGACGAATAGCACTCGGGTTTCCGGACGCAGCGTTTTGAGTTCCTTCGCCAGCTGACCTCCGCTCATATGAGGCATCACGACGTCGGTGACGGCGAGCTGGATGGGCGATCCGTGATTCTTGCTGACGGAGAGCGCGTCGACGCCGTCTCGAGCTTCCAGAACGGTGTATCCGCGAAGTCTGAGGAACTCGCCGGCTGCCCGGCGCAGCGCCTCTTCATCCTCCACCAGCAACACGGTCTCGGTTCCACTCGACACGGCCGCGATCCCCGGCTCGAGCATTGCCGCAGTGACGGGCTGGTCCTCCACGCAAGGCAGGTAGATTTTGAAGATGGTACCCATCCCTGCTTCGCTGTAGACCCACACGAATCCATGATTCTGCTTTACAATCCCGTACACCGTCGCCAAGCCAAGCCCAGTGCCCTTACCGGAAGGTTTCGTGGTGTAGAAGGGTTCGAAAACGTGGGACAAATGTTCCGCAGGAATACCAGCGCCCGTGTCCGTCACGGTGAGTATCGCGTAACGTCCCGTGGGAATAACTGCGTGCTTGCGGTCGGCGTATTGCTCGTCGAGGACCGCGTCGGATGTCTCTACCGTAAAGCGCCCGCCTTCAGGCATGGCGTCCCGCGAGTTGGCCGCGAGGTTCATCAGGATCTGCTCCATCTGTACCGGATCCAGACGAACTCTGCCCAGTCCCACGCCGGGAGCAAAGATAAGTTCAATGTCTTCTCCGATGAGGCGGTGCAGAGTCTTGACGATTCCACCGACCACGGGGTTGAGTTCGGCCACGCGCAAGGCTTGCGGTTGCTTGCGGCTGAAGGCGAGCAACTGCCGTGTGAGATCGGCAGCCCGGCGGGCTGCGGAAAGAATCTCCTGGATGCGGGACTGAGTAGTACTTCCGGGAACCACGGAGTCGAGCGCCAGCTCGGAATAGCTGGTGATAATGGTCAGCAGATTGTTGAAGTCATGGGCGATGCCTCCGGCCAGGCGGCCAATTGCATCCATTTTCTGCGACTGGAGCAACTTGGCTTCGACCCGCAGCCGCTCCGTGAGATCGCGCCCATTGGAAACAAAATGTGTGATGCATCCTTCCGCGTCCCGTATGGAAGTGATGCTCTCATCAATGTAGTAAAGGTCGCCATTCTTTTTGCGGTTTACCAGGATGTTGCGGTAGACCTCACCCGACCGAATGGTTTCCCACAACTCACGGTAGAGCACCGGTGCTTGCTGCTCCGCCTTCAGCATATTCGGGCTCTGGCCGACGAGTTCTTTTTGGGAGTAGCCCGTCAGCGCCTCAAAAGCGGGGTTGACGTATTCAATGATGCCGTCACTGTTCGTAACCAGGATCGTATCTGCCGACTGCTCGACCGCGCATGAAAGCTTGCGCACGGATTGCTCTGCCATCACCCGCTGCTGCTCCGACGAGTGCAAACTGAGCGCGCAGCGAATGGTGCGCGCCAGATTGACGCCGTTGAGCTGCGATCTCTCCATACAGTCATAGGCGCCAGCCTGAATGATTTCAGCGACTGCCTTTTCATCGGCGTGTTCGGTCAGCAGGATGAAGGGCATAGAGCCCCGGGTGTGCAGAAACTCGGAAAGAAGCTTGGTGGCTGCGGCATCTCCGGTCTCGTGTTCAAACAAAACCAGCCCGTAGGCGGTCTGCTGCAGCATCACCTTGGCCTCTTCCAGCGAGCCGGCATGATCGAGTTCCGCTGCCAAAGCGCCCTGATTCCGCCCGAGGATTTCCCGGATCAGAAAAAAGTCCTCCTCTTTGCTTCCCACCAGCAGGACGCGCAAAAGGGAGGGCCCGAGTTGTGTCGCGGTTGACAGGGGGAATCCTTCGCCTACTCTTTACCCATCGGAAAGTTTCCCGCTTGGCGTCGCCTTGGGAGAAGGCAGGAAATCATCGAGGTCGAGAAGAAGTCCCAGATCGGGATGGGTTCAGTTTGGGACTGGGCGGCATGATTTCCGTGCAACCCGGCTTAACCGGGCTCCGTTCCCAGACTGTTTTTTCAGCGGTTAACCAATCTCTGGTTCTCTCGTCTAATACCCAAGTCTGGACTCAAAGGGTGTCCGTGGCTCGGGTCAAACAGGGAGCAGAAACTGGGAGCCAGAATCAGGGAGCCAGAATCACGGAACAAGGGCCCGGTTTCCTGCGTATTGATCAGAGAGCCAGTGTGTGCCCGAACAGCGAAGCATGAGTGGAGGAGTTATGCAGATCCAGGAAAGCGCCGGCGCGGCAAGAACGCTCGCCAACCCCGGGAACGGACACGTGGAAGAGGTTGTACGGCAGGCCCACGAAGAGCTGCGGCAACTCCTGCAACAGCGCGCCGAGGTGATGCGCCGGATCGGCACCATCAAGCAGACCATCGCCGGCCTCGCCAACCTTTTTGGAGACGGCGTGTTGAGCGATGAACTGCTGGAACTGGTGGACCGCAAGAGCAGCGGACGCCAGCCGGGTTTCACCAAGGCCTGCCGCATGGTCTTGATGGACGCAAACCGCGCCCTCAGCGCCCGTGACGTCTGCGACCGCATCCAGGAAAAAGCCCCGCCGATGCTGGCGCGCCACAAAGATCCAATGGCCTCGGTGACGACGGTGCTGAATCGCCTGGTGGCGTACGGAGAGGCGAAGGCCGTGGCTCTCGACAACGGCCGCCGCGCCTGGCAGTGGGTGGCGGATTCACAGTCTTCCCCGGCAGGTATGCCGGCGACAGCTTAGCCGCGTCAGATTAACAAGCGGCAAACTATCCCGGAGGCAGCAGCATCCCCTTCTCCAGATGCCGCGTGACGTGGGCATACGATGCCGCGTGCGGATCGTGCGTCACCATCACAATCGTCTTGTGGAAGTCTTCGTTCAGCCGCTTTAGGATTTCCAGAACTTCCGTGGCTGAGTGACTGTCTAAATCGCCCGTCGGCTCGTCCGCCAGCAATAGCGTCGGGTCGCTCACAATTGCTCTGGCGATCGCAACCCGTTGCTCCTGCCCGCCCGAGAGCTGCTTGGGCAGATGGTTGACGCGTTCTTCCAACCCAACGAGCTTCAGCGCGGTCATGACGTGCTCGCGCCTCTGCTGCGGGTTAAGGTGAGTGAGCAGCAGCGGCAGTTCCACGTTTTCAAACGCGGTCAGCACCGGGATCAGGTTAAATGTCTGGAACACGTACCCGATGTGCTCATTGCGCCAGTGCGCCTGCTGCGAATCGTTGAAGCGGAAAATATTCTGGTTCTCCACCAACAGCTCGCCGGAGGTCGGCCGGTCAATCGCCGCAATCATATTCAGCAGCGTCGTTTTGCCCGAGCCCGAGGGCCCCATCAACGCCATAAATTCGCCGGTTGCGATGTCAATCGAAACGTCGTCCAGCGCCTTCACTTCGAAGGCCTCGCGCTTGAAAATCTTGCTGACGTTGCGCGCCTGCACGACTTTGGTTCCGGTAGCGATCTTGTTTTCCATAACTGTGCTCATAATTATGACTGCCCCTTTTCAAGATTGACCCTTGATTTTGATTGCATCTCCGTCTTTCAGATCCCGTGGGCCTTTGCTGATCACGCTTTCACCGCCCACCAGTCCGTCCACGAGAAAGCCGTCACTGCGCTGGCTCAGTACGTGAACCTCGCGGATGCGCGTCTTGCCGTCAAAGGCCAGGAACACTACCTTCTTGCCCTCGTGGTCGTGCACCGCGCTGGTCGGAACAAACGCTCCCGCCGGTTGCGTGCTGGTCGGCTTCTGTTCATCGGCCAGGAATTTCACCGTGGCATTCATCTCTGGGCGCAGATACTCATCCGGATTCAGCACCTGCACTTTCACCTGCACCGTGGCCTTCTGCCGGTTGGCCTCGGGCGAGATCTGCGCGATCTCGCCGTTATATTTCTTGTCGGGATAGGCGTCTACGGTGACGATCCCCTTTTGTTTCGGTCCGAGCCGGGCAAAGTCGGCTTGCGCAATATCGAGTTCGACCTGAATGTCGTTCAAATCCGCCAGCGATACCACCGATCCCTGAGGGCCGCCGGCCGCCGCGCTGGCAAATTGCGCGGTAATCAACTCGCCTTTTTCGGCGGTGCGGTCAAGAATCGTGCCAGTGACAGGCGCGCGAATCACAGTAGCGTCGAGCTGTGACTTGGCGTAATCCAGTTGGCCCTGCGCTTGCGCCAGCGATCCCCGTGCGCGGGCGATTTCCTCTGCCCGAGGACCAATCTTCATCAGTTGAGACGCTTTCTCCAGGGAGTTAACCCGTTGCTGGTCGGAGTCGAATTTGGCGGTAGCGTCGTCCAGCGCCTGCCGCGAAACCACGCCCCCGGCGGCAAGTTCTTTTGTGCGGTCCAGAGTCAGCTTATCGTTGACCAGTGTGGCGCGGGCTTCCTCCAGATTGTGCTGGGCCTGCTGAATCTCTTCAGGACGCGATCCGTGCTCAAGCTCATCGAGATACGCGCGGGCATTGTCTAGAGCGCCTTTGGACTGTTCGTAAGAAGCCCGGAACTCCTGATCCTCCAGCCGCACCAGGACCTGACCCTCTTTAACCTTGTCGCCTTTTTCAACTCCAATCCAGGCCAGGCGTCCGGTGACTTTGGAATTCACGTTGATGGTGTGATGGGCGACGATGTAGCCCGTGGCCGAAAGCACCGTTCCACCCACATCGCTGTTCTGGGCGGAAGCGCGGGTCACCTCAACTTCCGGCACGTCACGCGAAAGCATACGGTAAGCCAGCGCGGACAAGCTGAGCACGGCTACGATCGCGATCCCAATCACAATGTAGCGGCGCGCCCAGGCCGGCGGCTCCCCGTTGCCCGCGCTGCGCCCGCTGCGGTCGATGCGCAAGCTCTGCAAGTCTTCGTGTTTAGCATCAATCGGCATAAGAATGAATACGAACTTTGTGCTGCTCTAGTTTCCTGATCTACAGATCAACGATCTAAATTCATCCCCGCAACGCAGTAAGAATATTCTGCCGCGCCGCATGCCACGCCGGAGCAAATCCTCCGACCAAGCCCATGATCAGCGCGAACGCAATCGCCGAAGCAGCCACCATCGGCGTAATTTGCAGGCTGAATACGACCTCACTAAACGTCACCGCATTCGACGTTCCCGTCTGCATTCCGTTAAATGGCAGCATCAGCAGAATTCCCGCCAGCGCCCCCAGCAGAGCCAGCATCAGCGATTCCAAAACAAACGACGTCAGAATCGCCGGCCGCGAGAATCCCAGCACTCGCAGGGTTGCGATCTCACGCCCGCGATAAGCCACTGCGGCGTACATCGTATTCATCGCCGCGAAACTTGATCCGATGGCCATGATGATCGCCACCACAAAGCCGATGATCTTAATAGGCGCGCCTGAATTGGTTTGTTTCGCGTAATAATCCGTCTCCAACATTCCTTCGAGCTTGAGACGCTGATCGTCGCCGACCCGGTTCTTGAGCGCATCGGCGGCAATGGGATCGGTCGCGTGCAGATAAGCGGAGGAAAAGCCGTCAGTACGGTCGAAATCGGCGGCCATTTGATTTACATCACCCCATACTTCGGACTCATACGCCGAACCGCCAGCGTCGAAGACCCCTACAACTTTCCAGGATCCTTTGCCAAACTCCATGGTGTCCCCAATGTTCGCGTGAGAGAAGCGGCTGCGTATCGATTTGCTCACGACCACTTCACGCTGGCCCGTCTGAAACCAGCGCCCATCGATCAATTTCACGCTGGGACGAAGTTCGAGACCATCCGGCATCATGCCCCGCACCGTGACGTTGACTTCGCCAGTGCCATCCTTTCGCGGCAGCACGATTACAACCACTAGCTCGGCCGAAACCATCGGTTCCCCGCGGCTGTCTTTTGCAATACCGGGCAGCGCCGTCATCGTTGCGAAGAGCGTGTGATCAAAACCGCTCTGCAGTTCCGCCTCCGATCCCTTCCTGAGAACCAGAACGTTCTTGGCGTCGCCGCTGCTCACGAAAGCGCGCTGCAGGCCGGCCAGAAGCGCCATCAAGAAGATGGCGGTGGTCACGGTCAGCGCGATGCCCAGCGCGGTCATGACGGTGAGCCCTTTGCGAAGTTTCAAGTTGCGCACGTTGTAACTGATCGGTATCGCCATATGTTTAATCTCAACTTAGCCGATGTGCCGCAAGCCCTCGACAATATTCACGCGAGACGCATTGTAGGCCGGTAAACAACTGCTCACAAATCCTACCGTCGCCGCAACCAACAACGAAGCTAGCATTGTCGGAATCGTTACCCGCATGCCGGCGGGAATTCCAATCGCCAGCGAAGAATGGGTCAACCACCGAATCAACGCGCTCGCTGCCACAGTACCCATGGCTCCGCCTATGAGCGCCAGCGCCACAGCCTCGCCCACAAACAACGACAGTATGCGCTGGTGAGTAAACCCAAGCGTCTTCAGCACCGCCACTTCGCGCGTCCGCGACCGGATCGACATTGCCATTGTGTTGGCCGAAACCAGCAGAATGGCAAACACGACAGCTCCGCAGATGAGCAAAATAAACGCCTTCACGTTTCCAAGGGCTGCGACAAACGAAAGTTGAAACGCTTTCTGGCTCTCGGTCTTGGTAGGCTGCGGCGAATTATGAAACGTGTCATCAATGGCCTTCGAAACCGGCGCCACGTCGCCAGCTGAAGCGACCTGCGCAATGTAGAAGCCCGCTTGTCCCTTAAACCAGGGTACGGATTCCTCCAGATACTTTTGGTTGAAATAAAGCGCTCGCACCGGCGGATCGATGTGATACATGGCTCGAATTGTCAGATCGAGGTTCGTTTCAAAAATGGTGCCCTGCAGCGTGATCCGATCGCCCAGCTTCCATCCGTATTTCTTGGCCAGTTCCACATCCACCAGGGCCCCGGTGCGGTCATGCTGCCAGGCGGCCACCTGCTCGGGCGGAACAATTTTGTCGGTCGCCACCTTCATGTACTCCTCCGGGTCGGTGGCCATTTGAGCAAAAGAATTCTGCGAACGATCATCCTTGTAGCGGCCGCCAAACCACGTGAGCGGAACCACCGCCGCCACCCCCGGTACACTGCGAATCTTCTCCCGGTAAAACGCAGGCAGAAATTGCGCCAGCGAAACCCTGTCCCTCGTCACCACGCGTTTGACTGCGTCCGGTGGGCCCTGATCGATGTAGAACGTGCGCCAGATCGACATCATCAACGTCAGCAGCAGCAGCGAGAATCCGATGCTCAGCATCGTCAGCAGGCTGCGCCGCTTGTTGCGAAACGTATTGCGCACCACAAAACTGCTAAACGTCATAAATTCAACCGATGTGCCGCAGCCCTTCCACAATCTCCACCCGCGACGCCTTATAGGACGGTATCAGCGAACTGAAGAACCCGACAGAGGCAGCCGCCGCCAGTGCCACACCCAAAGTTCCCAGCGTAACCTTCATACTTGCCAGGAAGAAACCCATGGGAGAATTCTTCATCATGGTCAGCAGCAGCCAGGCAAAGCCGCAGCCAAACAGCCCGCCCGCCAGCGAAAGCGACATAGCCTCGCCCACAAAAAGCCCAAGGATGGTCCGGCGCTCGAAACCCAGAGTTTTGAGCACCGCCACTTCACGGGTACGCTCGCGGATCGACATGGCCATAGTGTTGGCGGAAACCAGAAGCGTGGTAAAAACCACAGCCACGCAGATGCTGAGGATGAAAGCCTTCACGTTGCCCAGCATGTTGACGAAGCTCAGCCCAAAGGCCTTCTCGCTCTCCGTCTTGGTGGGCTGCGGCGAATTGCGAAACATGTCATCGACCGCGCTGGCGATCTTGGCCACGTCGTCAGGTGCGCCCGACATTATGCTGAAGGTGCCCGCCCTGCCCTTGAAATCCGGTACGGCTTCCTCCACATATTTCGCATTGAAGTAGACCGTCTTGTTCGCCGTCGGCCAATGGTAGATGCCGCGGATGGTGAGCTCCAGATTGATGGGATAGATTGTTCCCATCAGCACGATGCGATCTCCCAACTTCCAGCCGAACTGCCGAGCCAATTCGTCATTTACGATCACGCCCGCCCGGTCGCGCTTCCATGCCGCGAGCTGATCGGGCGGAATCTCCATCTCCGGGTAGACCTTCGGGAACTCGTCGGGATCGGTGCCGAACTGCGCAAAGAAGTTCTCCGGCTTGTTGTCTTTATATAACCCGCCAAACCATGAGTTGGGCACGATCGCAACCACTCCCGGAACGGCGCGGATTTTTTCGCGGTAGAAGCCGGGCAAGTTGAAGGTCAGCGACACCCGGTGCCGCGTTACCAGCCGCCGAGTCGATTCGGCGCTGCCCTGGTCAATGTAGAAGCCGTGCCACATTGTCATCATGAAGGTGAGCAACAGCAGGGAAACTCCGATGCTCGCAATCGTAAGAATGCTGCGGCGTTTATTGCGGAGGGCGTTCTTGGTGACAAATCGGGTCAGAGTCATTTTGTGTAACCCAGTTGAATCCCAATGAAGACGCGGCGTGCCGGACAGCGGACCAGCTTAGTCCATGCAGGCCTCCAGCATAAACGAATGAGTCCGCTCCCCACAACCTGCGTCCGATCCGGCACAATGCCACATCGCCCAACAAAACAACCGTATCCATACTCGGTCGGCGCACGTCCCGATGCCAGTGGAGATCGTCACCCGGCCTGCATGACAATTGTCACGTTCTTTCCGTCAACAGAGTTAACGCTCCGCCAGGCGAAAGGTCACGCGGTGATTCCAGGTGTTCGCAGGGAAGGCCGCATACGGCCCGCCGGGGGCAAATTAACCCACACCCCGCTTTGCCCTGCTTTCACGGTACTTCGGTAACTCGAACCTAAATCTCCTGAGCGATATCCTACCCTTACTTGCCCTTGGGTTTAGCCCACGGAGTTCTCAGTTGAGAACTGCGCGGCTTTTCTGTCCGGGATGAGGCACGACACAAATGTCCACGAAAATCGGCCACTTCGAAATCTTGAGTGAACTGGCAAAGTCTGCGACCGGCGCCGTTTACAAGGCGAACGATCCGCAAACCAACCAAACCGTTGCGTTGAAAGCCATCCAGTTGTCCGCCTTCGGCGACCGCGCCGGCGAGCTCGAAAGGAGCCTCGCCGCGGAGGCCGAGACCACCAAGGTGTTGAGCCACTCCAACGTCACGCCTGTTTTCGGCGCGGGCGTGATTGACGGCCAGTTCTGCGCCGCCATGGAATACATACAGGGCAACAGCATCGCCACCATGCTGGCGCGCAAAGAGGGATTCTCCATCTGGGATTTGCTCGATATTGGAAGGCAAGTGTGCGGCGGCCTCGATCACGCGAACTCCCACAACGTTTTCCACCTCAGTCTGGAGCCAGCCAAGATCATGTGCGGCTGGGATAGCACCGTCAGAATTCTAGGCTACGGTGTTTCCAGCGTGGGCAAGTTCACCGGTCAAATGCCCGGAGTCCCGACGATCCTGCATTACATGTCTCCCGAGCAGGTTCGCGGTGAGAACATCGACGCCCGGTCAAACCTCTACAGTCTGGGCGCCATGTTTTATGAAATGGTGACGGATCATAAGGCCTTCGATGCGGCAGATGCTGAACCTGTGCGCCAAAGCATTCTCCAGAACACACCGGTGCCTCCGGCGCAACTGAATCCCAAACTTCACCCGGTACTGAGCGATCTCATCATGAAAGCGCTGGCCAAGGACCCCGGCGAACGCTACCAGAATGGCAGAGAACTGCTCGACGATCTGGAGAAGTGCAAGGAATCCAAAGCAGCAAAGCAGGCAGCGGCGCCCGCCAAGAGTAGTGTGGTCGTTCCGGACGCGATCAAAGCCGCGACCCAGGCGAAGTTCATCGCTTCCGCCACGCCCGCAGCTGCCCCCCCGGCCAATGCCGCCGCTCCGGGACGTCCCGCTGCCCCGAAGCCCCCCGCCGCGCCGCCGGTCCAGAGAGTCGAGAAGAAAGTCGCAGCCCCGGCAGCCGCATCTTTCAAAACCGCCGCTGCCGCAGCTGCGTCACCATCGACTTCCATGTCTTCAGCGGCCTTCGATACCCCGGCCGTACACGCCCCTGAAGCCCATGCGCCGAAAATTACCGTCGATCCTATGATGGCCGAGGATGCGCCGTCTCGCGGTAGTAGCGTGAGCTTCTCCGAAATGACCGAACTGCCTCCACTCAAGGAGATTTACACACCGCCGCCGCCACCTCCGGCCTTCGACCGCGCAGCTTCTCAAACACCGAGCGCCACAACCTACGACGCCACCACTTACGAAGATGAGCCGGAGAAGCCCAAGGTCCAGCCCCGCGAAGTCGCCCAGAAGGCGATGAAGGAAATCAAGAACGTCCCGCCCAGCTTGATGGTCTACTCCATCGCCGGAGCGGCGGTTTTGATTCTAATAATCGCGGTATTTCTGGTTCTCCACGTCAACAGTTTGAACAGCGACGGCGATACCCCCCGCGCCACCGCCGCTGAACCAACTACTCAACCTGCTGAGAGCCAACCCGCACCCCGGCCCCAGCCCGTGCAGTCACAACCGGCGCCGCCTGTGGCCACACAAGCTCAAGAAGCCGCGCCTGTAGTCGAAGCTGAGCCCGAACCAACTCGCACGGCCGCCGCTCCAGCGAGAGGCCGAAACGCTAAAAAGAGATTCGCACCCGCAGTCGCCGCAGTCGTGCCCGGACAGATGGCCATCGACTCCAACCCCCAGGGCGCGCAAGTTCAAATCGACGGAAGCACCAATCCCTCCTGGATCACCCCGTTCACGTTGACGGGTCTAGGAGTCGGTCAGCACACGGTCTCGGTCAGCAAGGCCGGCTATTCCACCGACACCCGAACCGTCAGCGTTTCCTCCGGCAGCAAGGCCTTTGTCGTGACCCACCTCAACCAGCAGATGGCGACGCTTGCCGTCTCCAGCAGTCCCGCTGGAGCGAAGGTCTACATTGACGCCAAAGACACCGGCAAGCTCACCCCAGCGCAGGTCACCGTGGACAAGGGCCAGCACGTCGTCCTGGTGCGCAAGTCAGGTTACATTGACGCCACCACCAGCGCCCAGTTCATCCTCGGCCAGACCACCAACTTCTCGCCTACTCTGCCCCCGCTCGGCAATGTCGACGACATCAAGACCGTCGGGAAAATGAATAAACTGTTCGGCGGGAAAGAAGCCCAAGGCATGGGCACCGTCAGCATCAAGACCCAGCCCAAGGGAGCCCAGGTGGCCGTCAACCAGCACATGCTGGACAAAGACACGCCGGTTAACTTTATTCTCGATCCCGGCAACTACATCGTCGACATCACCATGAGCGGTTACGCGCCCATCCACAAAGTCATCAGCGTGGATAAAGGCGGGAAGGCCGTAATTGATGAGGTAATGCAGCAACAGTAGCCAGCTCGAATGCCACACGTAGGTCGTGCACGCGAGAGAAGCTGGCTTAGAAATTCCCTCTCAAAAACTCTCTCAGAAGTTCGAATCGAAAGCTGGCGTCCCCGATCTCGATCTTCAGCAGCAACTGCGCCGTCGTTAACTGGTTGCGGAAGTCCAACGCAGCGGTCGTGTCGGCGCTGCCCACCAATTGCAGGTTGCTTTCGATTTGCTGCTGCTCCTCCCGAAGAGCCTTCAGCCGGCTGTCTTGGACGGAAATGCCGTTCACCACTTGCTCCTTCAGAATCTCAGCATTGCGTACCACATCGCCTTCCTGAACTTTCTTCCAATCGTTGTAAGCGTCCGCAGCTTGGTCCAGATGTTTGTTGATGGCATGGCTGGCGAGATTGTAGCTAACCGACACCTCACCATAAGCTCCTCTGCTGTCCACCCACGGATTGATCTGCTGGTGCGCTCCCACCGAAAGCGACACGTCCCAGTCATTCTGGCGACTCAGTTTGTCCAGCGCCTTTTGCTGGCTCGCTTCTTTGCTTTGTTTCTCGGCAATCAGTTCCTTCAGCGGCCGCTCACTCAGTGGCGGCGCATACAAGGAGGCAATCCTCGACTGCGTGTCAGTGCGATCCGCCTCCAGTTTGATCTTTGTGGTCTGCAGCGCGAAGGCCATGGGCCGCGTCATATTCTGCGCCTCCAGCATCCTGCTGGTGTTGACCAGAATCGCGTCCAAGCTATCAGCCGCCTGCTGGATCAACTCCAGTCTATGTTGCAGCGCCTGTTTCTCCAGCGTCGGCAGGGCATATTGGACATCCTGCTGAGCCGAAGAAGTCGCGCCGTATAGCTCGCAGTTCTTGCGCGCCGCATCCATCGTGAGTACGCCCTTCCTTACTCCGGAAAGACTGCCCGAAACTCCCCACACCGCCTGCATCGGCAAGCCGGTGTTTGGCTGGGTCACGCCCGCAATTGCATTCGGCGTTATCAGTAGTTCCCGCTGCGCTGCGGCCTGCTCAGTTACGTATTTGCAAAACACCTGCTGATCCTTTCCAGGCTGATCTTTCCTCTGTGGATCTTTCGCGTCGCCCGCAAACGCAGCGGGCATGAGCAGGATCGCAATCACGAAGCCCGCGGCGATTTGTTCTTTGAACGTTGTCAGATCTGCTTCAGGCACTAGCTTACTCATGGGCATCGAGTATCTCCTCACAATGAAGATCAGAAGAAAAGCGGCTTGCGGTTCAGAAACACGGTCTTCGATTTCGCAGATTCTGGATGGTCCAGTTGCATCTGGATCAGAAAGCCGCGGATGTCCGTCCGGAAGATGGGATGGATGGCATGTTCCTCACCGGCAAAAATCTGTTTCACCGTGCCCACTTTCCTGCACACCACCATGTTCAGGTAACAGTCGTATACGGCAGCGCCCGGGGACGCACTGCTCTGGTTGTCATAGGGTACAAAAGCGAAGTTCACGGCGCCACCTCCAGACACGCTGAGGTAGTAGGGTGTCTGTCTCGCCGTGTTGAGCGCCGCTTTCAGCCGGTCGATTTGTTGGGCCTCTTCGTGAAGCTGTTTTTGCGCCACCCCGATCGCAATGTCAAGCTGCGCAATCTCCGAGATTAACTCGGCCTGCTTGTCCAGCACGTCCAGGGTCTTGGTGTCGGTGGTGGTCTTTTCCAGAATGTTGTCGGTAAGCAGAATCTCGCCGATCTTGCTGTCCGTGTACGCACTCTGCACCTGGTTCAGCGCCGCCCGCTGGGTAGCCGCATCCCCTTTGGTGATCAAACCGGCCGCCAGGTCTCTGTCGATGGCCGCTTCCACTTCTTTTACTTGCGCCATGACCTTCTGCGTTTTCAGGATGTCGGCCTGCTTCTGCTTGTCCAGTTCCATGAGCTGCGGGCCGGCGGCCAGGTTGTGCTGTTTTTCCCGGGTGATGGCGCGTTGAAGTTCAGGCTCGAGCGCCTCCAGCGCCACCCGGTGCTTGTCCATTTCTTCAACGCCGCCCTCCAGCCGCTTCTTATCCACGTTCAGATCTTCCAGCGTCTGCCTGCTGGTCACCAGCTTCTCGGTGAAGTCGAGACTCTTGTCGTCCGCCGGAGAAAGTATCACCGGCGCTGCCCACGATGTATTCAGAGCGTAGAAGCCCATGACAAAGCCGTACGCCAGTACCCCGGCCAGCACCAGGTAGAGTGTCAATATGGCGAAGATCCGGTAGACCGTTACCACCGACTTGTACAGCATCGGCTGGATCACGGATGGTTTTCCCTCAGGTTCTTTCTTAACGACTTCCGTCGTCATCGTTGCCCTCCGGTTCCCGTTCCTTCGTTCGCGTGCCCCAATCCCTGGAATCCAGCGTGCACAGAGCCAGGGTAGTTAGAAACAAACTGCTGACCACAGACCAGGCTATGTAGGCGCCGAAGGCGAGCGGATTGTTGATCGCTTCCCGTGCACTGTATTTTCGGATCACCCAACTCAGAATAGCCGCAATCGCCAGGTACCCAATCAGCGGCGCCGGGCCCGCCAACTCCATGGGATTCCCCGAGAGCACGGTGAGAACCACCAGCAGCCCAAGGATCGCCCCAAGCGGTGTCAACACCAGCGTGAGCACGGTGTTGGGGTGCAGCGTCCAGACGTGTTTGGGCAACGTTCGCAGCGTGTAGAAAAGATCGCGCAGGATACTCCGCTTCCAGCGCAGTTGCTGCTTGAACAATTCCGGCAACGTGGTGGGCACCGTGGTCCAGCAAATCGCGTCGGTGTTGATGTATGTTCCGTAGCCGCGCAGCAGGGTCTGATGCGTAAGGAACCGGTCCTCGCCCTGGTTTACCGGAATGCCGAACCAGTGCCGGCTGCGAATCTTGGGCTCGATCTCCAGCAACAACTCGCGCCGGATCGCGAACAGGCATCCGCTGATGCAGCCGATGCTGCGCGTCCAGTTCTCCGGGACCTTGTAGATCTGAAACGCTGCGTAGTAGATGAACGTCTGGACCGCGGTGATCGTGTTTTCGTTGGGATTTCTTACGCCGACTCTCCCGCCCACCGACCCGATCTTCGGCTCCGCAAAGCAAGCCGCCAGCTCCCGGATCGCGTCCGGATGAAAAATGCAATCGGAGTCAATCGAAATCATCAGCTCCGCGGTCGAATGCTGCAAGGCGTTGCAAACGGTGCGGGCTTTCCCGCTGTTCACCGCGTTCCGTCCCACCCTGACTTTGATATTGGAAAAGTCGCGCTGCGCTTTGAGCATCCAATCGTAGCTGTCATCCACCGAGCAGTCGTCCTGCGCAATCACTTCAAAGCGGTCGTTGGGATAGTTGCTGTTACTGATGCTCTCGATGGTTTCGTAAACCGTCCTGCCCTCGTTGAAGCAAGGCATCAGAACGCTCACCGTGGGCTGGTACGCATAGTCTTTCTTGACCGTCGCTCCCGGGACCGACCACTTCAGAATCAACGCGAACGTATATTTGACGAGCGAGATCAACAGGCAGAGGATCAGAATCAGCCAGACCAGCACTGGAGCCATGCGCGCCTCGGGTGCGACACCATGAACTCGCCGGCCGGTGGCTCACCCGTGACCATCATAACCCGAGGCTGTTTCATGGGCAGATATTCGCAGACAGGAATTCACCGCGGCCTCTCCCCGCCACAGAAACGCAACTGCGAACTGAGAACCGGGAACTGCTCTGAGGCCTTATTGCGGCAGCTTGAAGTTCACCGTGATCTGCGTCTGAATCTCGACCGGCGAGCCGTTGAGTAGATACGGCTTGTACTTCCATCGCTTCACCGCATCCACCGCGGCGCGCGCCAGCTGCGGGTCTCCGCTGACGATCTTCACCACAGCGATGTCGCCATTCTTCGAGACCGTCGCCATGAGCTGGACCGCACCTTCAATCCGCAGCCGCAGCGCGGTCACCGGATAGACCGGCTGCACTGCCTTCACCAACAGTCCCTGAGACACTCCTTGTGAGACGGTCACCGCTTGCAGCACGGGAGTCGGAGCCTTGCTATGGCTGTCCAGCAGGTTGGGCAGCGCCCCACCTTCCACCGGGGCGATACCTGTCACGCTCGGAGCAGGTGCATCCGCGACCGCGGCGGTTCTTGCAGCTTTAGAGGCGCCAGGCTTGATCACGATGGGCTGTGCCGCCACTTTCGTCGCCGGAACTTCTTTCGCCGCCACAGCCGAAGCCGAAGGTTTGGACGAGTCTGGGTCGGTGCTGATCTTATTGGAATGCACTGGAGCATTCACAGCGCTGACATGAGCATCGGAAGATTTCCCGGTCGCGTGCGGTGGGGGTGCCGAGTCGGGAGTCGAGCTTGGAATCGTCGACGCATCCGGCGCCGCAGAAGATGGTGTCGCAGTCGAGCTTGCCGGAAGCGACGGCGTCACCTGCGGAGCTTTCACCGGAGCAGCCACCGGTTGCGCAGTCACGCGTACAGGGCCAATCGCAGCCCCGCTCGAACGCTCCCACTGCATCCAAACTCCATAGCCCAGGGCCGCAGTCACCACCACCGCAGCCACTGCCAGCAGCGCTTTCTTGCTTCCGCCGCCGGCGGGTTTGGCGTTGCCGCCAAATGTGAAGTCAGACGGAGGTGCTGAAATATCTCCAACAGAAGAACTGCTCGCCGCCACTTCCAAAGCCGGAGTCTCGACCTCCGAAACCATCACCACAGGCTTGATCTCCCTCGCCTTCGGCTCGCGCGCAGGAGCGGGTGCGCTGGCAGCGCCACTCGCAGATCCTGCCGCACTCGCAGTCTGGCTGGCTCCAGCCGCAGTCTTAGGCGCGGAAGTTTGCGCCGCAGGTTTTGCGATCGAGGCCGAAGGCACTTCCTCGCTCACCTCGAAAAGATCCAAATCATCCTCGGAAATCTCGTTGGAGGCAGAGGCCGAAACTCTCGGCTGCTCCGCCGGTTTCTGACTTGGAATACTCGCCGTTGCCGTCGTCGCTCGAGGCGCACTCGGCGCAGCCGGACGCGGCGTAAACGCCGTTGGCATTGGACGTTGCGGCGTTTGCTTCGGAGCCGCCGCCACCGGCGCTGCTGCCTTCCCGGCCGCGCTTGCCGCTCCGCTCGCGGGTTTTGCCTCATTCTTGCGCAACAGTCCGCGGGCGACTCGCAACGTGCCTTTCGCCTGCTCCACATTGATGGGCTTGGTCAGCACCAGGTTCGCGCCGATCCGGAACGCCTTCGCCACTCCCGCCTGCCCTTCCACCACCGCCACCGCCAGCGCAGACTGATTATGTGCCGTGTTGCGCGCGCTCTTGAACAACAGCGTCGCGTTCTGCTCGTTGTCGCAATCCACCACGACGGCGTCAAAGTGCTCGCCCATCAGCTTCTTGACCGCGGCAAAGGGTTCGGTGCAGGGAACGACAGTAAAGTCCAACTCGCTAAGGACTTGCGTCACGGTGCGAGCCGTCTTTTCGTCGGGACAGAAGAGGAGTGCTTGGTAACCCATATTAAGTTAATCGTAGGTACGCCCGTAAGCCGCATCAAGTTACTGTGGTACTCACACTTACGCCGCGTCGGCCTTGCCAGAATGGGGTTTTGCTCGGGAAGGGCACGAGTTCACTCGTGCCGATGAGTTGCCGAAAATGTGTCCGCGCTTTAGCGCCTGCGGTCTGCCCCTGCCTTAGCGACTACAATATCGTGACATGCGCATCCCGCTCTGGCTCAAACTGCTCTGGACGGTCTGCGTAATCCTCTGGATTCCTCTCTACTACCGCCAATACGGCCCACAAAACTTCCTCTACTTCTGCGATCTCGGCAACCTCTTCATCACGGCCGCTCTCTGGCTCGAAAGCCCCCTAATCTTCTCCTGGCAAGCCACCGGACTGCTCCTATTCCAAACCCTATTCACCATCGACCTGACAGGCGCGATCCTAAGCGGACGCCATCCGATCGGCGGAACCGAATTCATCTTCGATCCCCACATACAGCTGCCGATTCGCCTGCTAAGCCTGTTTCACGTGGTGACGCCGCCATTATTGCTGTGGGCAATTCGGCGTCTAGGCTATGACCCAAGAGGATGGAAATATCAAACGCTCACGGCGTGGATCGTAGTCCCGATCAACTACTTCTGGCGTCCGGAATACGACGTAAACTGGGCCCGCGGCCCGTTCTCTCACGAGCAACACGTCGTGCCCGGACTCGTATATCTGCTGGCATACATGCTGGCCATGCTCGCCTTAGTGTATTTTCCAACCCACTTACTGCTGACGCGATGGACCCGCCGATCGAGATGAATGGACTGATGAGATAACCGACGCGTGGCCCATTCAAGCCTTCGTTTGGCTTGAGTGGGGCAGTTCGATCGCCGGACACAATCTCCCCGCCGCGCGTTCACGTTTGCGCGCCGTCCATTCCGACTCGATCTCAACCCGTCCCTCACAGCCAGTTGCGTAGTGGCGGAAACTGCTCCACTCCCAGTCCTCCGGACGCTCGCACAATTCAGCCTTCACAGGATTGCGATGAATGTAGCGCAGCGTCTCGACAAACTGCGGGTAATCCCGAATGTTGGAATCGTAGTACCTCTTCTGCCAGAAATGCTCCGCATCGCCAATCAACCGCCGTGACACTCCCTGCTTTAAAGACTTCAGCGCATCAGCCAAAGTATGGACCTGTGGCCCATTCAAGCCGTCCTTTGGCTTGAGTGGGGCAGTTTCCGGCTCGCTAAGCAGCAGATGAACATGTTCCAGCATGACCACATACCCATAAACCTGAAGCCTGAAGCTGCGCCGCACGCGCTCCAAAGCTGACTCAAAGATTCGCCGGCTTTCGTCGGTGGTAAGCAAACACCGGCGATGGTAGCAGCAGAAAGTGACGAAATGACTCTGCCCGCTGTGCTGAAAACGCGTCAGTCCCCATGGCATGAGGACAATCTAGCTTGTTCGCCGGACTAAGTCTGTGACATGTGAACATCCCCACTCAAGCCAAAACCGGGCTTGAGTGGGCCACCCGCCGGTCAAAATAAGTCCGCTCCAATTATTTCCACAGCCCCCTTGTGACATCTGACCTTGCGCCCAAAATTAAATTGCGCGATTATTGTCGAGGCCGTGACGGTCGGGTGAACCCGCATCGTCGAGCCGCTAAGTGCTTTGTTGTCTAGATTTTGGTATGTAAGTTCTTTGACATCTAGATTTTGCGGGCCAAAACATGCCCAACCTCATGATTCCAGATATCGAGGGGGGTGGGGTAGGGGTAACCAGAAAGTAAAAATCCGAAGGCTAGGAGCCGTCAGGTCGCCTTCCCCGGCAGATCCGGCGAGATTTTTTTCGCCGCAGCCTCGATCTGCTCTTTCTTCGCCCCCGGATCGCCGCTCAAATACAAAGTCTGCGACGCAGACGCGAGGTTGGTTCCCGACTCCTCCACGAACTTCATGATCCGCAGCAGCAATTCTTCGCGCACCTCGGCGAATTCGTTGAAATCCCTGGTCAACACGTAACAGAGAAGCTCCACGTTGATGGAACTCGCCGTCAACTCGACAAGCCGCACCCGGGTTGTATCTTTCTCAATCTTGCCATGGCCAGCCAACACTCCGCGGATTTCCGCCACCACACCGCGAACATGCTCAGCCGAAGTATCGGTATGCAGCCCAAGCACAGTCTTAAAGAGAATCTTGTCGCGCCGGCTAAGGTTCTCGACATTGATGGTCGCAACTGTCCCGTTCGGAATGGCGAGCAACGTCCTCTCCTCGGTGCGCACGCGAGTCGAACGCAATCCAATATCCTCGACGGTTCCCGTGCGATCGCCAAACTTGCAAACGTCGCCCACGCGAATCACTTCATCGCCCAACACCGAGACGCCGCCAAATAGATTCGCGATGGTCTGCTGCGCCCCGAAGCCGACCGCGAGTGTGCCAATTCCCACGCCCGCAAGCGCGGTACTCATATTGAAGCCGAGCACGCCCAGGATGAGGAACAGCGCCATCATGACAACAACCGCTTTGACAATGCGCTCGCCCAGCAACATCAGCGAGCCCGTGCCAGAATGGCCATGAGCAAGCGCCCGCTTACGCACGCGCTGCAAGAACCAGCGAATGATTCGCCACAAAATCCAGAACGCACCGACAATCACGGCGACCGCGACAAACTGGTTGTAATAGTGTCGCGGCAACAGCGGCAGCCCAAGGTAGATGGCAAGAATCCGATGGATAATCGCACCGGTGAGAAGCCACGCAGCACCGGAGACGGAACGCCATTGCGCCAGTTCAACCTGTCCGTGTCTCCCAGCCCACCATCGCAAAGGAATTTTCAGCAGCACTAACAGCAGCCACGCAGCAGCTGCGGCCACAGGAATCAGCAGCAGCAAAGCAAACCATTGCCACAGCGGCATTCCCGCAAACTGATGTTTGACCGTCCACGCGGGTAAGCGCGTCTCCACCTTCCGCGCTTCAACCTGATCGTAAAGCTCCGGCACTTTGGCCAGCGTGTTGGAAGCGATCAGCCAGATGTTTCCCGCACTCGGGTCGATCACTCGAACCAACTCGAGGTCCGCATCCACGTCGCCTGCGGACATCGACCCCAGCTTCTGCCGGTCGAGCGGAACGTCTTCTTGCGGCGTACCTTCAGGCTGTCTGCTGGGCAGCAGCCTGCCGACGAATGCGTGGTTCATCACCACATCCAGTTTCATCGCCAGTGCGTCGCCTTCGCTCAGGCGACGGGCCGGACTCATCTGCAGATATTGCGCCGCGATGCTGTAATTGCCCGAATCGGCCGCTTGCAGAAATCCATAGACCGTTCCGTAGGGAGTTTCGCGGCCCAGTTGGTCGGAGGGTTTCGAGGAAACGTTGGCAGGCGTCGAGGATTGCAGCAGCTGCGTGAGCGGACTCTGCGCGGAGAGCGGCAGCCAGGCCGCAAGACTGAGAGCAAGAAAAGAAATCGTTTTGGAAAAAGAAGACATGGATTTCTTCCCGGACTATGCGCGCTTGGGGCGGTACACGTGCGTGCTCGTCCCAAAGAAAACTTCCGCGGACTCCATCACGGTTTCCGAAAGCGTGGGATGCGGATGGATCGTCATCGCAACATCGCTGGCCAGCGCGGCCATCTCGATGGCCAGCACTCCCTCGGCAATCAGTTCGCCGGCTCCCGCGCCAACAATCCCCACGCCCAGCACGCGCTCCGTCTGCGGATCAACGATGAGCTTGGTCACGCCTTCAGGACGGTCCAGCGTAACGGCGCGTCCGGACGCGCCCCAGGGGAATTTCGCAACCTTGATTTCGCGACCTTCTTTTTCCGCCTGAGTCTCGGTGAGGCCGCACCACGCAACCTCTGGATCGGTGAACACGACAGCGGGAATCGCGGCGGGTTCGAATGCGACTTTGTGTCCGGCGATGGCCTCGACCGCAGTCCGCCCTTCATGCGACGCTTTGTGCGCCAGCATGGGCTCGCCGACCACGTCGCCGATCGCATAGATGGAAGCCTCGGCGGTTTGCAATTGCTTGCTCACTTCGATGAACCCGCGCGGGTTGACCTGCACTTGTGTTTTCTCAAGTCCGGGGATCTCCGAGTTCGGCTTGCGCCCCACGGAAACCAGCACGCGGTCAAAAACTTTCTCCCGTTTTGTGTCCGTGATTGCAGCCCCTTCGAACGTCGCACGAATTCCCGCACCGTCGTTCTTAAGAGAGGAGACGGTGGTGTTGAGCAGAATACCTTCAAACATTTTGTCGAGACGCTTCTGCAGCGGAAGCACCAGATCGCGATCCGCACCCGGAAGCAAACCGGGCAGCATTTCGACAACAGTAACGCGAGTGCCGAGCGCTGCATACACCGAGCCAAGTTCCAGGCCGATGTATCCGCCGCCGACTACCAGCAGACTTTCGGGGATGTCTTCGAGATTCAGCGCTCCGGTCGAATCCATCAAGCGCGGCGAATCCAAATTGAACGCCGGAATGATGGCTGGCCGCGAGCCGGTCGCGAGGATGATCCGGTCAAAACTAAGAACCACTTCGCTGGCATCGGCTTTGCTGACACGTAGCGTGTTGGAATTCTCAAACGCCGCGCGCCCTCGAATATATTCCACGTGCCGTTGCTTGGAGAGTAGTCCCAAGCCTCCAGTAAGTTTGTTTACAACACCTTCTTTCCAGGTGCGCAACCGCGCCAGGTCGATCCTGGCAGGAGGATAATCGATTCCCCAATTCTTCGCTTGCTGCGACTCCTCAATCAGTTTGGCAACGTGCAGTAGGGCCTTCGACGGAATGCAACCGCGGTACAGGCACACGCCGCCGGGATTCACCTCGGGATCAATCAGAGTAACTTGCATGCCAAGGTCAGCGGCCAGAAACGCGGCTGCATAGCCGCCCGGCCCGCCGCCAACTACAGCGATACGCAATTTGCTAGTTTCTTCCAGAGTTTCGTTCATGAAGTGACTTTCTGATTACGCCCCGCAGCTATCCTTGCACCGAAAGCAGGAAGGGCTGCTCGAACGCCTCCGCGACCCAGCGCAGGAAACGCGCAGCGTCCGCTCCGTCGATCAGGCGATGGTCGTAGGAGAGCGAAAGCGGCAGCACCAGCCGCGGCTCGAACTTTCCGCCAATCCATTCCGGCTCCATGCGCGAACGCGAGAGTCCAAGAATAGCAACCTCGGGATGATTCACAATCGGCGTAAACGCCGTGCCTCCGATGCCTCCGAGATTGGTGATGGTGAAGGTGCCGCCTTCCATTTCGGCGAGCGTTATTTTCTTGTCGCGCGCTTTCTGCGATAGTTGGGACAACTCGACCGCCAGTTCCACAATATTTTTTTTGTCCACGTCGCGGATCACCGGGACCAGCAAGCCGCGATCCGTATCCGCCGCGACTCCGATGTGGATGTACTGCTTGTAGACGATTTCTTCCTTCTCCATATCGATGCTGGCGTTGAATTGCGGAAAGACTTTCAGCGCAGCGGCGCAGACTTTCAAGGCGATCGCGGTCACGGTCATCTTTCCGCCGGCTTGTTCAGCCTTGGGCGCGAAGCGCGCGCGCAACTGCTCGAGTTCCGTGATGTCGGCGCGGTCGTGCTGCGTGACGTGAGGAATCGTGTTCCACGATTCCGCCAGATGTTCCGCCGTTTTGCGGCGAACTCCGCGCATGGAAACGCGCTCGATCTTTCCCCACTTGGCGAAGTCTGGGAGCTTTGGCTCGACGAAGTGTCCGGCCCGCGGGGCTGGCGCGGCCGTTGCTGCAGCCGTCATCAAAGCTTTGGCGTGGGCTTTGACGTCGTCTTCGCTGATGCGCCCTCCGGGGCCGGTGCCCTTGACTGCGTAGATGTCGACGCCGATCTCGCGCGCCAGACGGCGTGTGCTTGGAGCTGCGGGAACCGGATCGCGGTGCTCGGTTCCGGCGACCTTGCCCAATTGCACCGGCATGGAAAACGCCGGAGGCTGCGGACGCGGCTGATCGGGAGGCAGCGCCTGCTCTTCGGTTTTGCCCTCCGCGCGAATCGCTGCCTGGAAAGCAAGGCGCGCGCCATGCTGTCCCGAAACATGTTCGACGGGGCGGCTTGCCGGGCGCGCGGTCTCGGCCTGCGACGGCGCCGCGCCCTTCAGCGTAAAGATCACTTGTCCGACTTTGATCTTCTCGCCTTCTTTCACCTTCACTTCATTCACAACGCCGCTGACCGAAGAGGGAACTTCGACCACGGCCTTGTCAGTTTCCAGTTCCATCACCGGCTGGCCCTCGGAAACCTTGGCACCAGGAGCGATCATCAAGCGGACGAGATCGCCCTCCGAAATATTTTCTCCGAGTTCCTGCAGCCGGAATTCGGTGGCCGCAACGTCAGTCGAGCGAGTTCGCTGCGGCGCCGCCTGCGGCTCCGATGACGGCGTAGGAGCGGCCTGCGGTCTTGCCGCAGCCGCGCTTGCGCCCGGTGAAGCTTGCACCGGCGGAGTCTTGCTCGGAGGAGGCGCTTCCTGAGGCGGAGTTCCTCTTGCGGCTGTTGCGGGGGCTCCATTGCTGTCCGCCCGAAAAACGACCTGCCCCACTTTGATCTTGTCGCCTTCTTTAACCAGCACTTCTTTTATGGTTCCACTCACTGATGATGGAACTTCCACCACCGCCTTATCGGTTTCGAGTTCCATCACCGACTGGCCCTCGCTGACCGTCGCGCCGGGGGCAATCATCAGGCGCACCAGATCGCCTTCTTCAATGTTTTCACCGAGTGCGGGGAGTTTAAATTCGATCACTGATTCCATTCCTTATTAGTTTTGCAAGGCACTCGTGACTCACGCCTAGCTTGTGGCCGGGTTCAGTTTTGTCGAGTCGATTCCAAGGTCCTGGATCGCCTGCTTCACCACGTCGAGGTTGATTTTCTTTTCCCGAGCCAGCGCCCCCAGCGTTGCCAGCACAATGTGTTTCGCGTCCACTTCGAAAAAGTCGCGCAACGCGGCCCGGTTCTCGCTGCGGCCAAAGCCGTCGGTTCCAAGCGACACCAGTTGTCCGGGCACCCACTTCGCCAACGATTCCGGCAGCACCTTCATGTAATCCGATGCTGCAATGAACGGCCCCGGTGCGTCTTTAAGAGTTTCCGTCACATAGGGGGTTCTCGGCGTTTCGCCGGGATGCAGCATGTTCCAGCGTTCGCAGTCGTTGGCGTTGCGATAGAGTTCCTTGTAGCTGGTGACACTCCACACGTCGGCGGCGACGCCGTACTTTTCTTTCAAGATCGCCTGTGCTTTCAGCACTTCGTACATGATGGTCCCGCTGCCCAGCAGTTGCACGCGCAGTTTTGCATCCGGAGCGTCCGATGAGTTGAAGCGATAGAGTCCGCGCAAAATACCTTCGCGGACGTGCTCGCCTTTCGGCATCTCCGGCATGGGAAGCGGCTCGTTGGTCACGGTGAGGTAGTAGAAAATCGATTCCTGGTCCACGTACATGCGCTTGATGCCATCTTGAATGATGACGGCGATCTCGTAGGCGAATGCCGGATCGTAGGCCAGCAAGTTGGGCACGGGGAGAGCGAGCACGTGGCTGTGGCCGTCCTGATGTTGCAGGCCTTCGCCGGCGAGTGTGGTTCGTCCCGCGGTCCCTCCGATGAGGAATCCGCGGCAACGCATGTCGGCCGCCGCCCAGATCAAATCGCCGATGCGCTGGAACCCGAACATCGAGTAATAAATAAAGAAGGGGATGGTGTTGATGCCGTGGTTGGCATAGGCCGTGCCCGCCGCGATCAGCGAGCACATCGACCCTGCTTCGGTGATGCCTTCCTCGAGGATCTGCCCGTTCTTCGCTTCCTTGTAGTAAAGGAGCGTGTCCATGTCGACGGGCTCGTAGAGCTGTCCCACGCTCGAGTAGATTCCGACCTGACGGAACAACGCTTCCATGCCGAAGGTTCGAGCTTCGTCGGGAATGATGGGCACAATCAGCTTGCCAAGTTCCGGATCGCGCAGCAGCTTCGCCAGCAGCCGCACGAAAACCATGGTGGTAGAAGCTTCGCGTCCTTCTGTGCCTTTATAGAATTCTTCGAAGTACGATTCGGGAAACGGCTTCAGAGGAGTAGCGCGTACTCTTCGCTGTGGCATGTATCCGCCGAGCTGTTGGCGGCGCGCCTGCATGTACTTGATTTCGGCGCTGTCGTCAGAGGGCCGATAGAAGGGCGCGTTGTGCAGTTCTTCATCCGGGATGGGAATACCGAAACGCGAACGGAACATCGACAACTCTTCATCATTCAGCTTCTTCTGCTGGTGGGTGATGTTCTTGCCTTCGCCCGCTTCTCCCAGGCCGTAGCCCTTAATGGTCTTGGCGAGAATGATGGTGGGCGATCCTTTATGATCGACCGCGGCGCGGTACGCTGCGTGCACCTTGATGGGATCGTGACCGCCGAGCCGCATGCGTGCCAGTTGCTCGTCGGAAAGATGCTCCACCATCTTCAGAAGGCGCGGGTCGGTTCCGAACAGGTTCTGGCGGAAGTAGGCGCCGCTCTCGACAAAATATTTCTGGTATTGCCCGTCGCTGATTTCTCCCAGACGCTTGACCAGCAGCCCGTCGCGGTCGTTGCGAATCAGGCTGTCCCAGTCCGAGCCCCAGATGACTTTGATGACGTTCCATCCCGCGCCGCGGAAGATGGCTTCGAGTTCCTGAATGATTTTTCCATTGCCGCGCACCGGGCCGTCGAGCCGCTGCAGGTTGCAGTTCACAACGAAAATCAGGTTGTCGAGATTCTCGCGCGAGCCGAGCGTGATCGATCCCAGAGATTCCGGCTCGTCCATCTCGCCGTCGCCCATGAATGCCCACACTTTGCCGCCGGTCGACTCCTTCAGTCCGCGATTCTCCAGATAGCGAATGAAGCGCGCATGATAGATCGCCTGGATCGGGCCCAGTCCCATTGAAACGGTGGGGAACTCCCAGAAGTTCGGCATCAGCCACGGGTGCGGATACGAACTCAGACCGCCGCCCGGTTTCAGCTCGCGACGGAAGTTTTCCAGTTTCTCTTTTGGAATGCGTCCCTCAAGATAAGCGCGAGCGTAAATTCCGGGCGCGGCATGGCCCTGGAAATAAGCGAAGTCGCGGTCGCCGCTTTCCGTTTGCGCCTGGAAGAAATGATTGAACGCAACTTCATATAAGGTCGCGGCTGAGGCGAAAGTCGAGATGTGACCGCCGATGCCTTCCTGAATCTTGTTGGCGCGCACCACCATGGCCAGCGCGTTCCAGCGCACCAGGCTCTTGATGCGGCGCTCCATCTCCTGGCTGCCGGGGAACGGCGCTTGCTGCGGAAATGGAATCGTGTTTTGGTAAGGAGTGGTCGCTGAAAAAGGAAGATTCACCCCCGCGGCACGCTTGGCATGCAACGCCAATTGCTGCAGCAGTCGCCCCGCGCGTACCGGACCGCCGCCTTTAGACAGCACATAGTCGAGCGAGTCGACCCACTCCCGCGTTTCTAATACTTCTTGACCGTCAGTTTCCGTCTGAGCCACGTCTGATATCTCCGTCGGATAAGGCCGAATGTTCCATGATATTCAATTATGCGGAATTTTGCTGGACGAAGGGCTATGTCCAGACGGTCTACAATGCTGAAGTCTGCGTGGATGCGGGTCCGGAGGTGCTTAAATCATGCGAGTCGCGCTGCTGGTGCTTGTGGTTGCGGTGATTGCAATTCTGGTTCCGCGGCTGTTCTCGGGCGCGGGCGCTGCTGCTCCCGGCGCGGGGAGCGCGGCACCGGGCTTCACGTTGCCCTCACAGGAAAGTGCTTCGGTAAGTTTGAAGGATTACCGTGGGAGTTGGGTGGTGCTTTATTTCTATCCCAAGGATCAGACTCCCGGGTGCACACGGGAAGCCCACAACTTTCAGGTGGATCAGACGAAGTATGCCGAGCGGAACGCGGTGGTGCTGGGCGTGAGCGTGGACAGCGTCGAGTCGCATAAAAAGTTCTGCGCCAAAGAAGGATTGAACTTCAAGCTGCTGGCCGATCGCGACGGCAAGGTGAGCCGGGAGTACGGCTCGCTGACCAACCTAGGAGTGGTCAAGTTCGCGAAGCGGAACACATTCCTCATCGATCCCAGTGGGAAGGTGGCGAAGGCTTACACGAGCGTCGATCCGGCGCGGCACAGCGAAGAGGTGTTGGCGGCGCTGGACCAGATGCAGAAGCAGTAGGCACGATGAGTTGTGCTCAGTTCTTTCCGTCTGCGAGGTACATGTCGGCGACGTGGTCGGCGATTGCGCCGGGCTTGGCTTGTTCCAGATTCGCCAGCACGACCACTGTCAACTGATCGTTGACGTAGCGCGCGATTGCGGACTTGAATCCTTGCCAGGCGCCATCGTGGCCGATTACGTGATGTCCGTGCTTTTCCTCCATGAACCAGCCGAAGCCATAACCGCCTTTATTTGGTTGGCCGTTCTTCAACTTTGCTGGAGTCCACATTTGGTCGAGGCTGGAGCGCTTCAGCAGCTTTTCGGTGTAGAGCGCGGCGTCCCACTTTGCCAGGTCCAGGATGGAGAAGTAGAGGCTGCCGTCGGCCGTGGTGTTGATCGTGGGCGCTACCCACTCCTGGTTCTTCAGTTCGCCTTTTACGAGACGGTAGCCGGCGGCGCGGTTGGGGACGATATCGGCCTCGCTGATGATACGTGTGGTCTGCATGTCGAGCGGGTGGAAGATGCGCTGTTCGAGAAAGTCTCCGTAGAATTCTCCGGTGACGCGGTGGATCAGGACTCCGAGCGTGAGATATCCCAGATTGCTGTATTCCCACTTGCTGCCGGGAGGATAGGCCAGGGGAAGGCTCTCGACCATCTTCAACTCTTCGTCCTCGGTCCAGTCCTTGTGGAAGTCGAACTTCTCAGGATAGTCTCCGAAGCCGGCGGTATGGCTTAACAGCTCGCGCACCGTCACTTCTTTCCAGGTGGCGGGAGCTTCTGGAAAATATTTTGCGAGCGGATCTTCAAGGCCTACCTTGCCTTCTTCGACCAGCATCATTACTGCGGTTGCGGTGAACTGCTTGCCTACTGATCCTGATTGGAATATCGTCTCTGGCTTCACCGGGACTTGAAGTTCCACGTTAGAGAGGCCGAATCCCTCGGCCTGCACGATCTTTCCGGCTCGCGAGACCAGAAGGGCTACGCCGGGGATGTGCTGACGCTGCATTTCGCTGCGTACATAGCTGGAGACGTCTTGCGAAACACTCGATGTCGCTTGGGCCAGGACAATCGATGGGGAGACGTACGAAAGAGCGAGCACGGCGACGAAGGTTGCAGATAACTTAGCGGAAGGGCGTGGTGTCATGTGTTGGGCCCGGATTGCGGACCAGTTTACGGTTTGGCTTGCGATTCAGGCAACTGCGATTTGCCGAAGGGTCCCCACTTCTCGCAAAAGAGGCGGGAAATGGGCACCCCAACGCGACTCTTTTCAGAACGGATGATGCTGCGTTACTTCGAGGCTGGATCGGTTTGGGGTGAGGGCGTTGTGGCTGGGATCTCAACTTGGAAGACAGATCCTTTTCCCATCTCGCTCTTCACCGTGATGGATCCTTTGTGAAGTTGGACGATCCATTGGGCGATGGCGAGGCCAAGGCCGGCGCCGCCGAGTTCGCGGCTGCGGGCTTTGTCTATGCGGTAGAAGCGCTCGAAGATTCTGGCTTGGTCTTCGGGTGCGACGCCGATGCCAGAGTCTTCTACGGTCACGACGACGCGGCTTGGCTGCTGCTCGGCGGAAAGTGTCACTTTGCCTGGAGCCGGCGTGTACTTGAGGGCATTGTCGAGGAGAATATCGATCACTCGGCGCAGGGCGTTTTCGTCTCCCATGACCGGCAGCCGCTGGACTTCCAAGTGCTGCTCAAATTCCAAGTTATGCAGGGACGCGACTTGATTCCACTTCGAGGCAGATTCGCGCAGAGTCGGAAGCAGGTCGATGGGATGAAGGTCGAGGGCTTCGCGGCCGGAATCGGAGCGAGCCAGCGACAGCAGCTCCTCGATAAGTTTGGCGGTGCGATCGGCTTCCAGAAGAATGTGGCGCAGCGCTTCGCGGTATTCGGCCTCATCCCGCGAGCGGCGCAGGGCCAGCTCGGCTTCGGTGTGGATGAGCGCGATGGGGGTGCGAAGCTCGTGGGAGGCGTCGGCAGTGAACTCGGTGATACGAAGGAAGGCGGATTCGATCCGCGCCAGCATTTCGTTTAAGGTGTCGGAGAGGCGTTGCAGTTCGTCTCCCGTGTGTAAGGGCTCGAGGCGGCTGCTGAGGTTGTGGCCGGAGATGGTGCGGGCAGTGCGGGCCAGGGCGTCGACTGGGGCGAGTGCTCGACGGCTCAGCCAATAGCCACCAGCCGAGGCAGCCAGCAGGAGGAGCGGAGCAAACCAGAGCAGGTATCCGCGGAAGGCGTCGAGGGTTTCTGTCTCTTCGTGCATGGGATGGCCGATTCGGACTATGAAGACGCGGCCATTCACCTCGATTTGTTTGCTGAGGAGGCGAAAGCGTTCGTGCCCGAGTTTGCGATTCTGGTAAAGCGGCCGGTCTAAATCATCGGGCGTGAGCGGCGGGAGCGAATGCTCTTCAAAGAATTGCGAACGATAGATGGAGTTGCCGCCGGCGTCGCTGATTTGCAAATAGTCTTCTGAGCGTTCGATCCTGTAGTCTTCGCTGATTTCGGCCTGCAACTGGGCTGTGGGCAAGTCTTTGCGGGCCTGGAGGAATCGCTCGAGGTCCGAGGCCTGGCCCTCGATGATACCGTCGGCGATGTCGAACAGGTTCTGGCGCAGGATCAACCACATGCCCACGCCAAAGATCACTTCGGCGATCAGGAAAATCGCCAGGTACCACAACGTCAAGCGCAAGCCGATGGAGAGCTTCTTCACCTGCCCGGCTCCTCGCGCATCTCCTCGCGAATCGTCTCTTCGCGAATCATGTACCCGACGCCGCGCACGGTGAGAATCAGTTTGGGTAGGCCTTCGCGGTCCACCTTGTGGCGCAGCAGGCGGACGAAAGCATCGAGCGTGTTGTCTTCGATTTCGCGGTCGAAGCCCCACACCGATTCGATCAGGGTGTGGCGGGGAACGACCTTGCCAGCGCGGTACATCAGGCGCTCGAGCAAGCTGTATTCGGTGCGGGTGAGGATGATGGGAACTCCGGCGCGGGAGACTTCGCGCGATTCTGGGTCGAGAATCAGATCGCCGACCTGTAACCGGTTCTGCGCGCGGGAAGTGGAGCGACGTTGCAGGGCGCGCAGCCGGGCCAGCAGTTCGTTGAAGCTGAAGGGTTTGGTGAGATAGTCGTCAGCGCCGGCGTCGAGGCCGCGGACAACGTCTGGAACGGAATCTTTAGCGGTGAGCATGAGCACCGGCGTGGCGACTCCTTCCTGGCGAAGCCTCTTGGCCAGTTCGAAGCCATTCATCTTGGGCAGCATGATGTCGAGTATGACGGCGTCAAACTCATAGGCGTGCGCGAGTTCCCAGCCTTCCGCGCCATCCCTCGCAGACACGACGTTGTGGCCTTCTTCGGTGAGGCCGCGGCGCAGCAGTTCCAGCATTCGAGGCTCGTCTTCCACCACCAGGAGCTTCACAGGGTCTGGTTGTACCACACTCCGCGGATTGCGGCACGTTTGGATTGCACCCTTTTATTTACGCAGATCAACCTGAAGATTCAGTGAAGCGGGATCGCTTTGAAAGAGAATGTAAGGGAATGACTCCCGGAGAGATTTAGGTGTCCCTCCGGGAAGATTTAGACGACTTGGACACCGCTTCCGCTAACGAGGAGCGGGGAGGTTGCTGCTCCAGCAATCGGCAACGATGAGCCACGCACCGAGGCGGCGCCAGGCTTTTACATACTTGCCGCGGTCGGCGACGATGGTGCCGTCGGGCCTGCGGATGGCGACGGTATAGCGACCGATCTCCATGGCCAGATCGCCGGAGGTTTCCACGCGGATGGTTTCGAGGCGCAGATCTTCGTATCCGGCATCACCGATCTCGTGAAGCAGGCGCTCGACGGCCTTGGGGCCATAGGCAGGGTCGTGATGCGGCGCCATGAACGCGCCGTCCTGAGCGAAGAGGGCGGCGACCTGGTCGTAGTTACCGGTGTTAAAGGACGTGACAAAATCCTGGGCGAGGTTGCGGATCAGGGACTGAACGTCCAAGAACGGACGAGAGTCCGCCAAAGAGCTGGAATAGGGCCGATACATCTACTACCTCCTGGGGGAAGGCCAAGAGCGGCGTCCACGGCCAGATGGACTACGCTCTTCAATGCAAGGGGATTCTAGCTCAAAAAGGTCTGTGGAAGGAGAAAAGATTTATGAATTAAGACAAGAAAAAATTTGGGTGCACAGGATCGATGGTGCGGGGGGAGAAAGGTGAGCAGGAAGACGGTTTTCCACTTGTGCGCGGGGGTGTTCGGGGGTATGTTGCGCGGATGAGCTTGGACGGGCAGCCGGTTGAAGGGAGTCGAACCGAGGCGAAACAGGCTGAAGCGGGGCCCGGGACGGGGCATGCGGAGCGGTTTTGCCCGAACTGCTCGGCAGAATTGAAGGAGAGCCGGTGCAAGCTGAGCTGTCCGAGGTGCGGCTTTTACTTGAGTTGCTCGGATTTTTATTGAGTGTGAAGAGTTTTGCCGCCGTGGTTGATAAGGCGTTCGCCTGACACGCTGGGCGATCAGCGTCTACAATGTCGAGGAACTTTAATTTTTTTAGTCATCATGAGGAGAACGCGATGGAACGTAAGGCGAGCGCAGTGTGGAAGGGTGGACTGAAGGATGGGAAGGGAACGATTTCAGCTCCCGGGGGAGTCTTGCGGGATACGCAATATTCGTTTACGTCACGGTTCGAGAATGGGCCGGGGACGAATCCGGAGGAACTGATTGCGGCGGCGCATGCGGCCTGCTTTTCAATGGCGCTTTCGGCGCAACTGGGCGGAGCGAACCTGACGCCGGAAAGTATCAGCACGAACGTGACGCTCACCATGGAGAAACTGGATTCGGGTTGGACGATTACTGCGAGCCATATCGACGTGGTGGGGAAGGTCCCGGGAGCCGATGCGGCGGCGTTTCAGAAGTACGCGGAAGCGGCGGAGAAGGGGTGTCCGGTATCGAAGGTGCTGAATGCGAAGATTTCGATGACGGCGAAATTGGGGTAGGGGAAAAATCACCAAGACAACTGGAGATTTTCCCAGTGTCCTGTAAAATAGAACGGTTGGTCTTCCTGACACGGCGGCCTTTGGGCCGCCGCTGCATTGCAAGTCCAGATTGCCATCGTGGCGGAATTGGCAGACGCGCATGGTTCAGGTCCATGTACCGGCAACGGTGTGGGGGTTCGAGTCCCTTCGATGGCACCAAACTTTTTTCTCTGGGCAGATGTGTTTCTTCCCAGCGGCACAGCTCTCCCTAGCGTTCTTGAATTACCGGATCAAGTAAAATCCGGGCATGAAACCTACGCCGCAGTTGCTTTGCCGGAAAAATCTTCTTCTATCTATCTTGTTTCTGCTGCTTGCGGGGATGTGCGCGGCGCAGAAGGTGGCCATCACTTTTGACGATCTGCCGCTGAATGGGATGCTGCCGCCGGGAGTGACGCGGGTGGAGACCACCAGGAACGTGCTGGCGATTCTGAAGAAGCGGCACGTGCCTGCGGTGTATGGGTTCATCAATGCGAAGAAGTTGGAAGGCAGCGCGGACGGCGCCGAGGCGTTGAAGTTGTGGGCCGCGGCGGAGCCGGTGGGAAATCACACATACGCGCACATCGACCTGGAGCAGAATACGGCGGAGGCCTTCGAACGCGAGATCGAAGAGGACGAGCCCGCGCTGGAGTTGCTGGCGAACAAAGACGACTGGCGCTGGTTGCGTTATCCGTTTCTGCATGAGGGAGACACGGTGGAGAAGCGGCGCGCAGTGCGGGCTTACTTGAAATCGCACGGGTACAGGATCGCGCAGGTTACGCTGGACTGGGAAGACTACTTGTGGAACACGGCTTATGCGCGGTGCGCGGCGAAAAGCGATGCGAAGTCGATTGAGTGGCTGAAGACGAGCTACTTGAGCACGGCGTCGGAATTTCTTGATCTGGGTCGGGAGCAGGCAAGGCTGATTTACGGGCACGAGATCAACTACGTGCTGCTGCTGCACCTGGGAGCGTTCAGCAGCACGATTCTGCCGGAGGCGCTGGATCTGCTGAAGAAAAAAGGATTCAAGCTGGTGACGCTGGAAGAAGCGGAGAGCGACGCCGCTTATGAAGGTGATCCGGATGCGGGGTTGCATGATGCGGGGACGCTACTGGACCAGTGGATGCAAGTGAAGCAGATCAAGTATCCAGAGCACGTGGAGAAGCCTTATAAGGAGATCGAGAGCGTCTGCCGGTGAGCGGAAGGCTCGATGGCAGACGCTCCCTCGCGCGATGGGGAAAGGCAGAGTAGTCCAGTGCCGCGGGCGAGTAGTCCGCTCCCAGACGAGATCGCTGCTATTCCTCGTGGTCTAGCGGCTTGCCATCCGGGCCCACCTGGACTTCGGAGCGCTTGCCGTTGGTCATCACCTTCGCCTCATAGGCCACAATCTTGTCGTGTTTGGTGATGGACTCGACCTTGCCGAGCTTGCCACTACCGGCCTTGGTTTGCAGTCCGCTCTGCACGGCGGCGGGCAGGGATGCGAACTCAACCTGCTCTTCGATTTCGACTACGGCGCCCGTTGGGTCAATGAGGATGTCCTTGCTGTGGCCATTCACGGTCAGTTCGGCCTCGAAGTAGGTCTTGCCATTTTCCTGTTCTTCGTTGAAGCCGCGAATGGTTGCGCCCTGCGTCTGGGCGGCGACGGTTTTTTCAACTGCCGGAGGAAGATCGGCGCGGTTGATCTTTTTCTCGTGTTCCTCCGCTGACAGCGGGACCGTGCAGAGAGTAGCGGCAATTACCGTTAGCGCGAAGGCGAGTAAAGTTTTCATGATGTCTCCTAATTGAAGCAAGCGACGGGGCTGCTTCGGAGGTTAGAGTACACAGGGAACCTGAAAGGAGTCTGAAGAGACTCCTGTCCCGTATAATTCAGGCACTCTTTATGCCTGTTTCCCTTGACCAAATCGTGAGTTCCACTCGCAGGAGGGTGGCTGAGGCGAAGCGCCTGTCCGATCCGCGCGAATTGGGGCGGCGGGCGGAACAGCATGTGCCGCGGGGGTTTCGGCGGGCGCTGGAGGAGAGGAGCAAAGCCGGCGTGGTGGTGATTGCGGAGTTGAAGAAGGCGTCGCCCTCGAAAGGGTTGATCCGGGCGGAGTTTTGTGTGGAGGAACTGGCGCACGAACTGGAGGCGGCGGGAGCGGCGGCGCTTTCGGTGTTGACGGATGAGGAGTATTTTCAGGGGTCGCTGGAGAATTTGCGGCTCGCTTCGGCGGCTGTGAAAGTGCCCTGCCTGCGGAAGGATTTCATTGTGGATGAGTTTCAATTGCTGGAGGCGAGGGCGAATTCGGCGGATGCGGTTTTGCTGATTGTGGCGGCCTTGTCGAACGCAGAATTGAACCGGCTGGCGCTGGGTGCGGGCTTGCAAGGTTTGGATGTTTTGTGCGAAGTGCATGATGAAGCCGAGTTGCAGCGAGCCTTGGATGCAGGATGCGACTTGATCGGGGTGAACACGCGCGATCTGCGAACGTTCCAGGTGGATGGAGAGACGGCGATCCGGCTGGCGGATCGGCTTCCGAAAAATGTGGTGAAAGTTGCGGAGAGCGGGATACGGTCGGGAGAGGACACTGCGCGCCTGCGGGCGGCGGGGTATCAGGCATTTTTGATTGGGGAGTCACTGATGCGGGCGGAGCGGCCGGGTGAGGCGCTGCGGGAGTTAGTTGCCAGTGTCGAGTCGCGGGTACCGAGTAGGCGGTGAGCGGATTCCGCCCGAAGTTTTTACCTTTTGCGGACAACTGTACTTATGACCTGGGTGAAAATTTGTGGGATGACGAACTTGGAGGATGCGCTCGTGGCGGTCGAGGCCGGCGCGGATGCGGTGGGGTTTGTGTTTTATGAGAAGAGTCCGCGGAGGATTAGTGTTGAGGCGGCGCGGGAGATTGTGGAGAAATTGCCGGTCGGAGTCGAGAAGGTGGGAGTGTTTGTGGATCTCGAGTCGGAACAGATCCGTGAGATTGTACTGGCGGTGGGCTTGAGCGCCGTTCAGTTGCATGGTCGCAAGTCGATGGGCAACGTGATGTGGGAAGACCTGCGACCGGCATCAGAATGCGTGGGTGCTTCGAAACTGATTCCGATGGTGTACGGGGACGCTTTGAAGGACGGCGGGTTCCTGATTAGTGACCATGTTCGGGACCAGATTTTCGCGATATTACTGGATTCGCGAGCTGGCGAAACAGCAGGGGGCACCGGTACGACATTTGACTGGGCGGCAGTGCGCGACATGGTGCAGGCCGTCAGCTTGACAGTGCCCGTGATCGTGGCCGGTGGCTTGACTCCCGCAAATGTGCCTGAAGCGATGCGACTGTTCCAACCGTTTGGATTGGATGTGGCTTCCGGCGTCGAGGCTCGGCCGGGGAAGAAAGATCCGGAGAAGGTTCGGGCATTTGTGAAGGCGGTGCGCGACGCGGACCGGAGGGCGAGTTAGAGATGGCTACGGTTCCCAAAGCAATCAGAGTCAAAATCCGTGCCCACTCACGAAGAACGCAAGAAGGACGGGGCACCCAGCGCGCCATTCTTCCTGTGAATGAGCCGGGGCGGTTTGGAGCTTACGGTGGGCGGTATGTGCCGGAGACTTTGATGGCGGCGCTGGAGGAACTTGAGCGCGAGTATGAGAAGGCGAAGCGCGATCCGAAATTTCAGCGGCGCCTGGACGAATTGTTGCGGACTTATGCGGGGCGTCCAACGGCTCTCTCGTTTGCGCGGCGGCTTACGCAGAAGTTGGGTGGAGCGAAGATTTATTTGAAGCGGGAAGATCTGCTGCACACCGGGGCGCACAAGATAAATAACTGTTTGGGGCAGGCGCTGCTGGTGGAGCGCATGGGTAAGCGGCGGGTGATTGCTGAGACGGGCGCGGGGCAGCATGGCGTGGCTACGGCTACGGTTTGCGCGCTGCTGGGTTTTGAGTGCGTCGTGTATATGGGGACGGAGGACATGCGGCGGCAGGAGTTGAATGTGTTCCGCATGCGGTTGCTGGGGGCCGAAGTGAGCGGCGTGGAGTCTGGGTCGCGGACTTTGAAGGATGCGATCAACGAGGCGATGCGCGACTGGGTCACGAATGTGCGGACTACTCACTACTTGTTGGGGAGCGTTCTGGGGGCACATCCGTATCCGACGATGGTTCGCGATTTTCATCGCGTGATTGGGCGCGAGGCGCGGGCTCAGATTCTGAAGGCTGAGGGGAAACTTCCGGCGGCGGTGATTGCTTGTGTTGGCGGAGGATCGAATGCGATTGGAATCTTCTACGAGTTCATAAAAGATAAGAAGGTCCGGTTGATTGGAGTGGAGGCCGGTGGGCGCGGCGAAGGGTTGGGCGAACATGCGGCGCGCTTTCGAGGAGGGTCGCCTGGAGTTTTGCAGGGGACTTACTCTTACGTGTTGCAGAATTCGGCAGGGCAGATTGCGAATACGCATTCGGTATCGGCGGGGCTGGATTATCCGGCGATTGGCCCGGAGCATGCGGCGTTGAGAGATGCGGGACGCGCGGAGTATGTTCCGGCGTCGGATGCGGAGGCGCTGGAGGCTACTACTCTGCTGGCGCGGACGGAGGGAATTATTCCGGCTCTGGAGTCGGCACATGCCGTGGCGGAAGTGGTGAAGCGCGCGCCTCGGATGAAGAAATCTGATGTCGTGATTGTGAATGTTTCCGGGCGTGGGGATAAGGATATCGGGATCATGCGGGAATCCCTTTCACTGGATTGAAAAGTCAAAGTCTTTAACACAGAGGTCGCAGAGGTTCACAGGGTAAAGCCCACTTCATCTATGCCTTTATCTTTCTACAAAAAGCCCGGGCTTGTGGTGTACGTGACGTGCGGCGACCCTGATCTCGCGACTACGCGGGACGTGGTGCTGGCGGCGATTGAGGCTGGGGCGGATGTGATTGAACTGGGGGTGCCGTTTAGCGATCCGGTGGCGGATGGGCCGGTGATTCAGCGGGCCAGCGAGAGGGCGCTGAAGCATGGGACTTGCCTGGCGCAGGTTTTGACGCTGGCGGCGGAGGTGCGGCAGCATGCGCAGTCCACGGGGCTGGTTGTGTTTTCGTATTTGAATCCGATCTTGCGGATGGGGATGGAGAAATTCTGCATGGTGGCGCGGCATGCGGGAGTGGATGGCGTGCTGGTGACGGACTTGCCAGTGGAGGAGGCGGGCGAGTACTTACAGGCGATGAAGCCGAATGACCTGGCGCCGGTATTTCTGGCGGCGCCAACCAGTACGGACGCGCGGTTGAAGGCGATTGCCGGGGCTTCGCGGGGATTTGTATATGCGGTGTCGCGAACGGGAGTAACTGGAGCGCGGCAGCAGTTGGCGGGCGATGCGCAGAAATTAGTGCGGCGGTTGCGACGCGTCACGAAGCTGCCGATCGCGGTTGGGTTCGGGGTTTCGAAGGCGGAGCAGTTTGCGGAAGTGGGAAAGTTTGCGGATGCGGCTGTGGTAGGTAGCGCGATTGTCGAGACGATTGAACGGAACCGGGGAGGGGAAGCGGCGGCTGTGGGAGAATTTGTGAGGACGCTGTCAGCTAAGAGCTGATAGCTGAAAGCTAAGAGCTGGTTTCATGGACATCGCGGATTGGCGAAAGAAGATTGATGAGCTTGACCGGCGACTGGTGGAGTTGCTGAGCGAGCGGGCGCGGGCGGCGGTGGAGATTGGCCGGCTGAAGCGGGATACGAATCTGCCGATTTACGAGCCAGAACGCGAGCGGGCTGTGTTTGAGAATGTGCAGGAGATGAATCGAGGTCCGCTGCCGGGGCGGGACCTGGTGCGGATTTTCGAACGGATCATGGATGTGATGAGGAATATTCAGAAGGAAGGGATTGGGGCGAAGGTGGACGCTGCGAAAGCAGAAACGGACTTGGATTCGGATGTGAACGATTGAGAACGTTGGCGCTGGATGCGAAACAAGGTTTCTCGCGGCGCTCGGAATGAGAAGCAATTGGAAAGTGGAAGGTAGATGCTGGAAGAAGAGTTTTCTTATGATCGTTGCGATGCAGGACATGGCGGATGAAGTTCAGATTCAGCAGGTGATCGAGCACCTGGTGAAGATGGGGTTTGAGGTGCACCGGTCGACTGGGGCGCGGCAAACCGTGCTGGGCGCGGTGGGGGCGGGGATTGATTTTGATATCCGCATCATTGAGCTGATGCCAGGGGTGCAGGAAGTCCATCGCATCAGTTCTCCGTACAAGCTGGCGGGAAAAAGTTTTCGTCCTGAGGGGACGATTGTCAAACTGGCGAATGGAACCAGCATTGGTGGGAACGAAGTTGTCGTGATGGCGGGGCCGTGCTCGGTGGAATCACGGGAGCAACTTTTTTCCACGGCCGAGGCGGTGGCGAAAGCTGGGGCACGCGTGCTGCGCGGCGGGGCGTTCAAGCCGCGAAGTTCTCCTTATTCATTTCAGGGGCATGGCGAAGATGCGCTGAAGCTGCTGCGCGAGGCAGGAGAGAAGTTCAAGCTTCTGGTGATCAGCGAGGTGATGGAGATTTCACAGATTCCGATGATGCTGCCCTATGTGGACATTCTGCAGTTGGGAGCGCGCAACATGCAGAACTTCAATCTGCTGCGCGAACTGGGGAAGGTGCGGAAGCCGGTGCTGGTGAAGCGCGGGATCGCGGCGACTTTCGAGGAACTGCTGCTGTCGGCGGAATATATTATGGCAGGCGGGAATTATGAAGTGATTTTGTGCGAGCGTGGGATCCGGACGTTTGAGACTTACACGCGGAACACAATGGATATTTCTGCGATTCCGATCATCCACAAGCTGTCTCACTTGCCGATGACAGCCGATCCTTCGCACGGTACGGGACGTCGCGACAAGGTTGCGCCCATGGCGCGGGCATCGGTGGCAGCGGGAGCGGACGCGTTGCTGGTGGAAGTGCATTGCGATCCCAACAAGGCGTGGTCGGATGGGGCGCAGTCGCTGTTCCCCGAGCAATTCGCGGCGCTCATGGATGAGTTGCGGATGATTGCGCCAGCAGTGGGGAGAAAAATTGGGTAATTGGGTAATTTTATAATTTGGCAGGTGAAAATCTGCCCGCTCTCCGCTTTTCAAGTTACCCGATTACCGAATTACTCAATTCTTTTTCATGCCCATTCGGCAAATCACGATTGTTGGCACCGGCCTGATCGGTGGATCGTTGGCGCTGGCGCTGCGGAAGGCGCGGTTTGCGGGGCGGATCGTGGGGTGCGATCGCGAGTCGGCGCTGAAGAAGGCCAAGATGCGCGGGGTGATCAACAGCGGATTTGTCGAGCCCGCGGACGCGGTACGCGGCAGCCAGTTGGTGGTGCTGGCGACGCCAGTGCTGGCCATTGTGGATCTGATTGGGCGGCTCGGACCGGGGCTGCCCGCGACCACGTTGCTGACTGATGTTGGGAGCACGAAGGCGGTGGTGGCGCAGCAGGCGCTGAAAGTGTTTGGAAAGAATGCGGGGAAGCGGTTTCTGGCGGGGCATCCGATGGCGGGTAAGGAGCACAGCGGCGTGGATTATGCGGATGCCGATTTGTTCCACAACGCGGTGTGGTTCCTGACGGCGCTGCCGGGGCAGAATCTTAATCAGGGATTGTTTGCGGAGTTTGCGGGATGGATCGACCAGATTGGGGCGCGCATTGCGATGCTGCCGCCGGAGGATCACGACCGGTTGTGTGCGTGGATCAGCCACCTGCCGCAGATGATTTCAACTGCGCTGGCGGCGGCTTTGGTGGAGGAGTTTGGCGAGGATGCTCCGTTGCTTCCGGCGGGCGGGCGGGCGTTGCGGGAGATGACGCGGATTTCGGCGAGTCCGTATTCGATGTGGCGGGACATTGCCATCAGCAACAGGAAGAATCTGGAGGATGCGATGTTCAAGGTTGAGCACCGGCTGGCGCACATCCGGGAGAACCTGGCTACACGGGCGCTGGCCGAGGAGTTTGAGCAGGCGCATGGGCTGAAGAAGAGTCCGGGAAAGAAATAACACCCACCACGGAGGCACCGAGTCACGGAGAAGAACAACTGCTAATTCTCTTGTGCATTGAAGACTTCCCTTTGTTTTTCTCCGTGACTCCGTGTCTCGGTGGTGGGTCTTCATTTAGAATGCGGACGTTATGAACAAGGTTGTGGCCAGTGCGGAGGAGGCGATTCGCGATGTGGGCGACGGATCCGTCATCATGCTCGGAGGGTTCGGGCTGTGCGGCATCCCGGAGAATCTGATTCGCGCGCTGGTGAAGAAGGGATCGAAGAATCTCACCACCATCAGCAACAACGCCGGCGTGGATGGATTTGGGGTTGGTTTGCTGCTGGCGGCGTGGCAAATTCGGCGGCACATTGGAACTTACGTGGGAGAGAACAAGCTGTTGGAATCGATGGTGCTGGCCGGGAAAGTGGAACTCGATCTGGTGCCGCAGGGGACATTCTCTGAGCGGATTCGCGCGGCTGGCGCGGGGATTCCTGCGTTCTTCACCCCCACCGGTGTGGGTACGGTTGTGGCAGAAGACAAAGAGACGCGCGAGTTCGATGGCCGGCCTTACGTGATGGAGCGCTGGCTCAAGGCCGACTTTGCGTTTGTCCGGGCGTGGAAGGGCGACCGGATGGGAAATCTGGTATATCGCAAAACGGCGCGGAATTTTAATCCCATCATGGCGACGGCCGCGAAAGTGACGATTGCCGAGGTCGAGCACTTGGTCGAAGCCGGAGAGTTGGATGGTGATTTAGTGCATACGCCGTCGGTTTACGTGAAACGGATTTTTCAGGGTGAGTTGTACGAGGGGAGGATTGAGAAAAGAACAGTGAGGAAAAGCACTACCTAGTACCTAGAAAAAACAGCTATGAATAAACCCGGGAAAGACATTGAGAAGCGCGAGCGGATCGTGAATCGAATTGCACGTGAGTTGCGGGACGGGTTCTACGTGAACCTTGGAATTGGGATGCCTACACTGGTCGCGAACTGTGTTCCGGTGGGGATGGAGGTCATTCTTCAATCCGAGAATGGGATGCTGGGGATTGGGCCTTATCCCATCGAGGGGCAGGAAGATGCCGATTTGATCAACGCTGGCAAAGAGACTGTGACTGAGATGCCGGGGACGTCTTATTTTTCCAGCGCCGATTCGTTTGCCATGATCCGCGGTGGGCATGTCGACTTAAGCGTGCTGGGTGCGATGGAAGTGGATGAGGCGGGAAACCTGGCGAACTGGATGATCCCGGGAAAGATGGTGAAGGGCATGGGCGGCGCGATGGACCTGGTTGCTGGCGCGCGCCGCGTGGTGGTGGCGATGGAGCATACGACTCGCGAAGGCGCACCCAAGATTTTGAAGAAGTGTACTTTGCCACTAACCGGCGTGAAGGTTGTGGACACGATTGTTACGGAGATGGCCTACATCCGGGTGACGGAGCGGGGGTTGGTGCTTGAGGAAGTGGCTCCGGGGCTGACGGCGGAGGATGTGCAGCGGGCGACGGGGGCTAGGCTGATCGTTAGTGAGAGTTTGAAGGTGATGGAGAGTTAGGGCTCTGCCCGACCTCAGCGACTAAAATCTATTCAGTCTGGTGGCACTCCGATTCGCGGCTCTGAGCGCTGCGCCACTCAATTCTTCCAACTAGATCCGGAACGGCGCGGCCAGCAGCCGGAACGGGAGTGTGATCGCGAGATAAATAATCTCGAGCACTCCGTGGACTGCAACGCCGATAATGCGGAACGGCAGCAGGAGCAGCCAGACGAACGGATATGCCACCAGCGCCAGCAGAGCCAGGGGCCAGCAGAGTACGAAGAGGATGCACCACAGTAGGAAAGTGAACATGATTGGGCCTCGTTCTTAATCTCCTATTTAATCCTACGACGGCGGCGGGAAGAAAGTTCCGTTCACTATTCGTAGCGCAGGGCTTCCGCGGGTAACGTCTTGCCGGCCGACCACGAGGGGTAGAGCGTGGCCACGAAGGAAACTCCTACGGCTATAACAGCTACGAGAACGCCATCCATCAGACGCGGGGCGAAGGGGACGTAGTCGATGGAATAGACTTCAGGGGAGAGAGAGATCACGTGGTAGTGGCCTCCGGCGTAGGAGATGGCGTAGCCGAGCAGCAGGCCGATGGCGGTTCCGATCACGCCGATCAACACTCCCTGGGCGATGAAGATGTTTCTCACCTGCGCCCGGCGGGTGCCCATGGACATGAGCACAGCGATGTCTTTGGTTTTTTCCATGACCATCATGATCAGAGAAATCAGAATGTTCAGCGCGGCCACGAAGACGATGAGGCCGATGGTGATGAAGGTTACAAGACGTTCCAGGCGCAGGGCATGAAACAGAGCTTTGTTCTGCTCCATCCAGTTGGTGGTCATGAAGCCTTTGCCGGCGGCGTCTTCGAGTTCGCGGGAAACCTGGTCGGCTTTGTAAATGTCGTCGACCTTGAACTCGATTACTGAAATCAGGTCGCCGAGACCGAACAGACGTTGCGCATCCGACAACCTGGTGAACGCCCACGACGAGTCGTAATCGTAAAAACCCGAATTGAAAATTCCCACCACCCTAAAGCGGCTGTATTTTGGCACCATGCCGAACGGCGTTAGTTCGCCCTGCGGGCTGGTCACCAGCACTTCGGAACCTACGGTTGCGCCCAGGTTGTCGGCCATGTCTTTGCCGAGAATGATTGGGGGCATGGCAGCCACGCGCGCGTAGACTGCGGCCAGGGAATCGGGAGACTCTTCGGTCGCGGACGCTCCCGGGGCAGCCCCTTCGGCTCCGCTCAGGGCAGGCGAGGCGGCTGTCCCAACAGGATTCTTCTCTGATTGGCGAGATGTTTCTTCGAGGGCCGCGGCGGAACCTTCTTTTACGCTATTGAGCAGATCGCCCACCTTGCGCTCATCCGCCGGGATCATTCCTTTGAGGATCGCCCCGCGGGCGCGGGGTCCACGTGAGATCAGCACCTGTTCGAAAATTGCTGGCGCAGCGGCGACCACGTGCGGCTGTTTGGAGAGGCGATCGAGGAGCGCAGGCCAATCCTTGATGCCGTCGTCGGCCACGCGCAGCAGGCTGACGTGCGATGTGGATCCGATGAGGCGTTCCTGCAAGTCCTGGCGAAAGCCGTTGTTGATGGCGAGCGCGACGATGAGCGAGGCTACGCCTGCGGCCACTCCGACGATCGAGATGCCGGTGATGATGCCGATAAAGGCCTGGCGGCGCTTGGCGCGAAGGTAGCGGGTCGCGATGAAGAATTCGAAGCGCATGAGCTTTCAGCCAAGTCGGATTATAGCGAGTGGCTCTGGAAGCGTGTGGATTTCCTCAGTTGAAATCGTTCAACGCCGCGGATGCAGAGGAAAGACGGCAGGTACGGTTGACCGATATCGGCGGTACTCTTCTCCGAACCGATTTTCCAGTTCTTTATCCTCGAGCGTGATCATGATTGCACCCGTCAGGATCGCGAATGCGGTCAGCGCCCAGCAGACCGCCAGGCCCGTGCTCAGGCTCCAGGCCAGCATCTCGCAGAGATGGCCCAGATAAACTGGATGGCGCACGTGGGCGCGAATGCCCATTGTCACCAAGTGCTGCTCGCGGTGGCCGGGTTGAATCTCAGGCAGTCCGCCGAGTTGAGTCAGAGTGAACCTGCTCTGAGAGAGCCTATAGAGAACCAGGCCGGCGCAGAATAGAATGCCGGCCGGAATCCATGTCCATTTATTTTCGTAGAGCAGGAGGGTGCGCCACGGAGCGGTGATCGCGGCAACGAGCGCCCACATCCCGATCCAGACTGGCAGGAGAATCCGGTACGGTGACCGCCGACGTGAACGCCAAAACTCTGCTCGCGGATGAATCAGCAGCCAGAACACCGGGGCCGTCGAGTAGATGACGCACCCGATCCACCCGACGGTTCGGAGCTGCGTCAGCATGAGTCGATTCTACCTGCCGTGCGCGCGCGCCATGCACGTCTTGTCGTTCTGTGGCACATTATTTGTGGCACATCAGAAGATCACATCAGACGATCCAATGCCTGCACCTGACGACTCCAGAGCCGGACGCATCGCTTTCACGCATCCGGATTTCGTGCTGTTTCAGATTGCGCGCTTCCTTATCGTGGCCGCCGTCGAGATGCAAGCCGTCGCCGTGGGCTGGCAGGTTTACGACATCACCAAGCGCGCTCTCGACCTTGGTCTGGTGGGTCTGGCGCAGTTTCTTCCGGGCATTCTGCTGTTTCTGGTTTCTGGACATACGTCCGATCGCTTCGAGCGGCGCAGGGTGCTGGGTGCGTGCTATGCGGGATATGCGCTCTGCTCGGGGCTTTTACTCTTTCTTGCGGAGCGTGGCACGCATTCGGTGCGGCCGATCTATGCTGTGCTGATTCTGCTCGGAGTGGTGCGATCCTTCAACGGAACAGCCAGCCGCTCGATTCTGCCGCAATTGGTCCCTGAAGAACATTTCGCCAACGCTGTGGCTTGGAACGCAACCACCTTTCAGGCCGCCACGATTCTGGGGCCATCGCTGGGTGGAATTCTATATCAGCTCTTCCACGGACCGACCGCGGTTTACGCGGGCGCGATGCTGACAGCGGTGGGCGCGCTGCTTTCCATGTTTCGTATCAAGACGCGGCCGCAAGCGCGGCGCCGCGAACCTATGACCGCGAAGACGATTCTCGCCGGACTACACTTCATTTGGCGCGAGAAGCTAGTTCTGGGCGCGATTTCTTTGGACCTCTTCGCAGTCCTGCTGGGCGGCGCCGTCGCGCTGCTTCCAGTGTATGCGCGCGAGATCCTTCACACCGGACCTTGGGGACTCGGCCTGTTGCGGACGGCGCCGGGGGTGGGCGCGGCCCTGATGGCCGTGGCTCTGGCGCATCGTCCGCTGCGCGGACGCGCGGGGCCGACGCTGCTGTGGTCGGTGGCAGGCTTTGGAATCTGCACCATTATTTTTGGCATTTCACGCAGCCTCATGCTCTCGCTGATTTCGCTGATCCTCCTCGGTGCCGCCGACATGGTCAGCGTGATCATTCGCGCCACGCTGGTACAGTTACGCACTCCCGATGAAATGCGGGGACGCGTCATGGCCGTGGACATGGTTTTTATCGGGACGTCCAATGAACTTGGGCAGTTCGAGTCCGGGCTGACGGCGCAGTGGTTTGGCGCCGTCCCGGCCGTTTTGCTGGGAGGAGTGGGAACGCTTGTAGTAATTGCTCTGTGGGCCTGGAAGTTTCCTGAGCTGCGCCGCGCAGGGGAGTTCAGCGCGATGAAGAGCGTGACAGAAGAAACTGCGGAGGCAGCGGAGAGGATTCACTAGAATGGCCGATCCCGGCGACGAAACTCCCCGCTTATTTGCCACGAAGTACAGTCTTGGCGGCGCCCATGTTTTCGTAGCGATCGTAGACCCGCACGACCACTACATGCTCGGAGGATGCCGCGCCATCTTTCGCGCCCTCAGGCGTGATCTTGAAGTCGTAGTTCTCGGTTTTCGTGTCGGAGAGCTGGCCGACTGGCTCCACGTACTTCCACTCGCCAGCGTCCACCGAATACTCCGCGCGCTTGATGGCAGAAAAACCGTCGGCCGCCCGAAACGTCACATGAATTTGCGAGCCCTCGATGGAGGCTGTCAGATTCTCGATGCGCGGAGGAGTCGTATCCACTTCAAAGCGGCGGCTTTCTTTTGAAGCCGTCAAACCTTCGCCGGGCGAGTGCGAGGGCGCGTCGGAAGCGACCACTCTAACCTTGTAGCCGCCGTCCGGCAGCAGGCTGGCGTCGAAGGAATATGCCTTGTCCGTCAAGTTGTCTTTGAGCAGCAGCCAGCGCGTCTCGCCATCGCCGCGGTAGTAGAGGGAATAGACGAGTTGGTCGTCGTTCTCATCGTGCGCGCTCCACTTCACTCCAATGGAATCACGATCGCGCGAACTCGGCGTCGGGGAGTCGAAATGCGATCCCGATCCGCCGAAAGAAGACCCGCCGGAATCGGATCCCCCACCCGGCATCTTCGGTATCGGCTGATACTTCACGCCAGCCTGCACGGTCACGTCGTCGATCTCTGGAGCGGCGTTCTTGGGCAGGTAATTCAGCGCCACACTGTCCACGCCGGGCGCGGCTGTTCCCGCGTGCAGCACCGCTTTCCACTGCGCGTAGCGCGCCGCCGGAACCCCGGTTTCGCCACTCTTGACCAGGTCGATCTTCTTCCACGGACTCCAGTTGCGGTCGGGATTGTCGACGTTGCCGCTGCGCGCGTAGAGATCCACGTTGCCGGCTCCGCGAAAGTCCGCCCGTCCCCAGCGCGAAAAAAGCTTGGCGTCAAACACGTCACTCTCGTAGGTGCCCTCGGCTTCAAGGCCTGGTCCCAGCAAAAATACTTTTCCCAGATTGCTGGTCGCGGCATACAACCCACCGCCGGGAGCCTTGGCAAACGCGGTGACTTGCGAAGCCGGAGCTTTCAGCAGATCGGAAAAATCATCCAGCCCGTTGATGGCGAAAATGTGGCCGCGATTCCCCGTGCCGGCCAGCAGCCGTCCCTGCGAATCGAACGCCAGCGCATAGACAATATCTTCGCGAGATGTCCACACTCTTGTGGGAGAACCATCCACCGCAATGCGGTATACATCCGACCCGCCGCTGGCCCCGCCGCCCGGGAATGGAAACGGACCCGCCATCGGCGGCGAGCTGGGCGCGGGCGTGATGGTGATTCCCGGAGCTTGTGGCGCCGTGCCCGCAGTGGGCGCGCTGGAGCCTGCACTTAACAGAGTTGTGCTGATGCCGGGGGAACCGAGCCCGCCTCCACTGCGTTTCTCACCAACGCCAGCCGCGTAAATGTTCCCTGCGCGATCCAGCGCCAGGGCCGTGATTTCTTTCTTGGGCGCGCTGTAAAGCACGAATCCCTCGCCGGCGGAAGAAATGCGATAGATCAGGCCGCTGCCATCGGAACCCGCAATCAGATTCTCCTGCGCGTCGAAAGCCAGGACTCGAATGTGGGTTTCGTCGCTTTTGAAGAAAACCGAGTGCTCCCCCTTGGGCGTGACCCGATAAATTTCTCCATGGTCGCCGGTGGCGATATACACGTTGCCCGCCTTGTCCAGCGCCAGGTCCCAGATATATTTCGTGCCCGGCTCGAAATAGATGGACGAACTCCACGACGGATCGGCAGCCGGTTTCGCCGCATCGTCTTTCTTGTCTCTGTCCCTGTCGGAAGCCGTTGCCGGCGGCGGGTCTGCTTTTGCCGGCTGCGCTTTGCCTCCGGCTTTATGTTCGAGCTTGTAGACCTTGCCGTCAGGAGCGGTGGCCGCGTAGATCGCGCCTCCGGGGCCGGTGTGCAGCGCTTGTACCTGGAGTTCCTTGGGCTCGAAGATGATCGTCGCCTTGCCATCGGGCGTGATTCGGTACACGCGGGCAGGCGCGCCCGCCGCCACATACACGTTGCCGGCATCGTCGGCTGCGATTGCCCAGATATAGGTGGAAGGCGTGGCATACAAGCTCTTGAACGTTGGCGCCAGTTCCAGGCCGCCCACACTGCGAATCGCCACCCCGGTAGCGGTCCCCTTCGTGAGTTCCTCGAACTTAGACTGTTCCCAGGTGCGTGTGCCTTCGGCGGACGCTGTAGAAACCAGGCTGGAGGGGGTGAAGCTTACGAGAAGGGAACCGGCAAGAAGGAAGAAGAAAAACTTTCGCGCACTCTGCAATTTCATACCTCGAAGCATCGGTGTCGGCAGAATATTCAGGTTATCACGGCGGGCTGATGTGAGGCTGAAGACCGACGCCCAGCGGGCCCGCACGCAGCCTGATTCTCCAGTGCTATGGGAAGAATGGTATCGTAGGATTTCATGCATTCCTCGCGTCAGGATCTGCTGCGCCTGCTCGCCCACAAGTCTTTCCGGCTGGGCGAGTTCAAGCTCTCTTCCGGCGGCACCAGCGACTACTACATCGACTGCCGCACCACGACTCTCGATGCCAAGGGCTCGCGGCTGACGGGCGAAGTATTTTCCGACGAAATCCGGCAGCGGGGATGGAAGCCGCAAGCCATCGGCGGCCTCACCATGGGAGCCGATCCCATCGTGGTGGCGGTTGCGGTGGTGAGCGGCGAACTGCACGGCTTTCTGGTGCGCAAAGCCGAAAAACGGCACGGGACGGGACAGCGCATCGAAGGCTTTCGTGAAAAGGGATCCCGCGTGGTGATCGTGGACGATGTCTGCACCACCGGCGCTTCCACGGTGCAGGCGATCGAAGCGGCACGCGAATTCGGATTTGAAATCGTAGGCGTGATGTGCCTGGTCGAGCGCGAAGAAGCGAAAGGGCGTCCCAGCGTGGAGAAGGCCGCGGCCCCGGCGCCGTTCGTTTCCATCTTCACTGCCCGCGATGTCCGCGCCGAACACATTCTGCAGAACGATGAGACTGGGCCGGTGATCTTTGCCGTCGCGGCGAGTTGTGAAATCTGCGGGCGGCCGGCAGTGACGAACGTCCCGAGAAACAGATGCGCGGTGCATAGGAGCTAGACGAGCTAACGACCAACGACCGAACATGATTCAAACTCTCGAATGGACTGACCACGGCGTACGCTTCATCGACCAGACGAAGCTGCCTACGGAAGAAACCTACGTCGTCTGCAAGACGCACGAGCAGGTGGCCGACGTGATCCGCACCATGGTGGTGCGCGGAGCGCCTGCCATCGGCGTGGCCGCAGCCATGGGCATCGCGCTCGGCGTGAAGAATTCGAAAGCGGAGACGGTTGGCGATCTCAAGCGCGAACTCGACCAGATCTGCGACAACATGGGCAAGACCCGGCCGACGGCGGTCAATCTTTTCTGGGCGATCCGCCGCATGCAGGAAAAGTTCGAGCGCGTGCGCATCCGCCCCATCGCGCAAATCAAGCAAGACCTGGTCGAAGAATCCCAACGCATGCACGCCGAAGACATCGCCGCCAACCAGGCCATGGGACGCTACGGCGCCACGCTGATGCCCAGCGAGGGTGGAGTTCTCACGCACTGCAATGCCGGTGCGCTGGCCACCGCCGGGTACGGCACCGCGCTGGGCGTGATCCGGGCGGCGGTCGAGCAAGGCAAGAAGATTCAAGTCTATGCCGACGAAACCCGTCCTTTCCTGCAAGGCTCGCGGCTTACCGCCTGGGAACTGATGAAAGACGGCATCCCCACGACTGTCATCTCCGACAACATGGCGGGCGCAATGATGAAGCAGGGCAAGATCGCAGCAATCGTGGTGGGAGCCGACCGCATCGCAGCCAACGGTGACGTCGCCAACAAAATTGGAACGTACACCGTTGCAGTTCTCGCCAAAGAAAACAGCATCCCGTTCTACGTGGCCGCGCCGCTCTCGACCATCGACTTCGCATGCCCCGACGGCAGCAAAATTCCCATCGAGCAGCGCAACGTCAAAGAAGTCACGCACATCGCCGGGAAGCAGATGACCCCCGACGGCGTGTCTATTGAGAATCCCGCGTTTGATGTAACTCCGGCCAAGTATGTAACTGCGATCGTCACCGAGCGCGGCATCGCTCGCGCGCCTTATGAAGAATCCCTGCAAATGTTGGCGGCCGCCGAAGCAAAGGTCTAGATCAGGGAACGTTATGTCTTCCGACTGGAGTCGGATACGGCTCCCGCGTGGGATTGTGCATCAAAATGTGACGTATGGTCCAAGTGTGCCATATGGAGCGAGGTCCGAATGTGAGAGGATGGCGGCGTCTACTGTTTCCGCCGCCAGCGCTTGGGGGCGGGGCAGGATGGTGCTTAACGGGGGCGGAGTGCATCTAACGGAGCAGGTGGCGGAGCAGGTAGCGGAACAAGAGGCGCTGCTCCGGGTTCAGGGATTGAAGAAGGTTTTCCGGTCCGGTGAATCGGACCTGGTGCTCTTTGAAAACTTATCGTTTGAGGTGAAGCGCGGCGAGATGCTGGGCATCGTCGGCGAGTCGGGAGCGGGAAAGAGTACCTTGTTACACATACTCAGCGCTCTTGATCAGGCTTCCGCGGGTGACGTATACTGCGCGCAATTGAAGCTGAATTCGTTATCAGCGGATCAAGCGGCGGAGTTTCGCAATCGCGAGGCGGGCTTCGTCTGGCAGTTTCATTATCTGCTGCCGGAATTCACGGCGGCGGAAAACGTGGCCATGCCGCTGCTGGTGCGCGGACGCACCTGGGCAGAGGCGGCGCCGGAAGCTTCACGCTGGCTGCGTGAGGTGGGGTTAGAGCAACGAGCGCATCATCGCTCAGGAGAGCTTTCGGGCGGCGAACAACAGCGGGTCGCTCTGGCGCGGGCGCTCATTACCGGCCCAAAACTGTTGTTGGCGGATGAGCCTACCGGGGACCTTGACGGGCATACGGCGGAAGCGGTTTTCGAATTGATCGCGCGCTTACATCGCGAACACCAGCTCACCTCTCTTATCGCAACACATAACTTGTCGTTCGCGCGGCGCTGCCACAGGGTTTTGCGGCTGGAGCGGGGGCGCGTGGAAGAAATCAGGCCGGAGTCGTTGCCGGCCTAGAGGGAGACGCAAGGCGGCGAACGGGAGATTAGAAAGAGCAAGATTAGTAAGACAATGTGCAAGAAACTTGGGTTATCGGCGGTCGGAGGGGATTTGAACAGGTTCCTTCAGTAACATTATAAAAACGTTTGAGTACTTGGGTTCGGTGGCTGTTTGATTGCATAATGAGGATAGCAAGGCTGTTCTCGGCTATCCAGGAGTTCGGGGGGCAGGTCGAGCGGATTCAAGTTCTTCTCGGCCGGAGAGTTCAGGGGGGAAGGGCATTATGTTCGAACGTTATACGGAGAAAGCCAGGCGCGTAATTTTCTTTGCGCGCTACGAAGCAAGCCAGTTCGGGTCTCCTTACATAGAGACCGAGCACCTGCTGCTGGGGCTCCTGCGTGAAGATAAGGCCCTGACTAATCGATTCCTGCGGTCGCACGCCTCGGTTGAGTCCATTCGCAAGCAGATCGAGGGTCACACCACCATTCGAGAAAAAGTCTCGACCTCGGTGGATCTCCCGTTAAGCAACGAGTGCAAGCGCGTGCTGGCCTATGCCGCCGAAGAAGCGGAGCGGCTGTCGCACCGCCACATTGGGACTGAACACCTGCTTTTGGGTTTACTGAGAGAAGAGAAGTGCTTTGCGGCGGAGATTCTGCACGAGCGTGGATTGCGCCTGGCGACCATCCGGGAAGAATTGGCCCGCACCAGCCAGGAAAAAGCGCAGCCGCAACGCCAGCGTGAGTCATCTCTGCTGAGCGAATTCTCCCGCGACCTTACCCAGGCGGCGATGGACAGCCAACTCGATCCCCTGGTCGGCCGCGACGGTGAACTGGAGCGTGTGGTCCAGATTTTGTGCCGCCGTACCAAGAACAATCCCGTGCTGATCGGTGAGCCAGGCGTGGGCAAGACTGCCATCGTCGAAGGCTTGGCTCAGCGTATTGCCGATGGCGAAGTCCCCTCGTTCCTGGCAGACAAGAGAATTCTCGCGCTCGATCTCTCGTTGATCGTCGCCGGAACCAAATATCGCGGACAATTTGAAGAGCGGCTGAAGACCATCATGAAAGAGCTGATGGAGTCACAGAATTCCATCATCTTCATTGACGAGCTGCACACCTTAGTTGGCGCCGGATCGGCCGAAGGCTCACTTGATGCCGCGAACATTCTGAAGCCGGCACTATCGCGCGGCGAGATTCAGTGCATCGGCGCGACGACTCCGGGCGAATACCGCAAGTCGATTGAAAAAGACCGGTCGCTTGAACGCCGTTTCCAGGCAGTCAAAGTTCCGCCGCCGAACGAGACGGATGCCATCAAGATTTTGTTCGGCATCAAGGACCGCTACGAAAAGTTCCACGCCGTCACCTACACCGACGACGCCATCAACTTCGCGGTCTCGCACTCGAACCGCTACATTCCCGACCGTTTCCTGCCGGACAAGGCAATCGACCTCGTCGACGAAGCCGGCGCGCGCGTCAAGCTGCGCCAGACCTCACAGCCGGACGAAATCACTGAAGTGCAGAAGCGGATAAAGTTCATCGTGCACCGCATGGAGAACGCCATCGCGAACCACGAGTTCGAGAAGGCGCGTTTCTACTCCGACGAAGAACGCAAGGAGCGCGAGAACCTCCGCGCCCTGCGTGAGAAATATCATCTCGATGAATCGTCAACGGGAGTCGTAGGCCGCGAGGACATCGAAGATGTAGTCTCGCGCTGGACCGGCGTTCCCATCACTTCGATCAAGGAAGAAGAAACGCAGAAGCTGCTGCGCATCGAAGAAGAACTGCACAAGCGAATCATCTCGCAGGATAAATCGATCAGCGCGCTAGCGCGGGCGATCCGGCGTTCGCGTGCTGGACTGAAGAGCCCGAACCGTCCGATCGGATCGTTCCTCTTCCTCGGACCAACCGGTGTTGGCAAGACCGAAGTCGCGCGCACTCTGGCCCAGTTCATGTTCGGAACCGAAAAAGCTTTGGTCCGCTTCGACATGTCCGAGTTCATGGAGAAGCACTCGGTCTCGAAGCTGATCGGCTCGCCTCCGGGCTACGTCGGCTATGAAGAGGGCGGCCAGCTTACCGAGCGCGTGAAGCGTGCTCCGTATTCGGTAGTTCTGCTCGACGAAATCGAGAAGGCGCATCCCGATGTGTTCAACATCCTGCTGCAGGTGTTTGAAGATGGCCAGCTTACCGACGGCCTCGGCAACACGGTCGACTTCAAGAACACGATCCTCATCATGACGTCGAATATCGGCGCGCGCCACCTGCAGAAGCGCGAGGGCTTTGGCTTTCAGTCGACCAAGGACGAAATGGTTTCGACCAAGGTCGAGGAGTTGGTGAAGGGCGAGGTCAAACGCACCTTCAATCCAGAATTCCTCAACCGGTTGGACGAAATAATCCTGTTCCTGGCGCTGAGCGAAGCCGACCTCATCCAGATTCTGGAACTCATGGTCACGCAGCTCAACACCAACCTGGCGCAGAAGGCGATTACGGTAACAGTCGCGGATGAGGCGAAGCGGTGGATCCTCAACCAAACGCTCACCGATCGCACCTACGGAGCGCGGCCGCTGCGGCGTGCGTTGCAGAAATACATTGAAGACCCGCTGTCGGAAGCGCTGATTCAGGGCACGATCACCACGCGCCCCGCATTCATCGAGGTCTTCCTTGAAGACAACAAGCTGTTCTACCGTCCGGTGGACGCCGAGAAGAGTGCCGAGGGCGTGCTGTTGTACGAAAACAGCTAGAAACTCAGGCTAATGAGGTTAAAGCCGCCAGCTTTTATGCTGGCGGTTTTTTTATGAAGCATATGGGTGGTGAAACCGTAGTCACGGCTGTACGATGAATTGCTTGTTGCTGGTCAATGTGCCGCTCGAGGTCGTTGCAGTGACGAAGCCGGTCGTAGCGCCGCTGGGAACCGTAGCCTTCAGATAAGTGCCAGACACCACCGTCGCCGTCGCAGGCGTTCCGTTGAAACTCACGCTGCTAGACGAAGTGAAGCCTTGCCCCAGGAACCCAATCGAGCCCCCTACTTTTCCCACATAAGGGACCAGATTGACGAATGCCGGCAGGCTCGCGGCCCAGCTATACAAGACGCCGCAACTGCCAACAAAACTAACGCACGTTTGATCCGTACCAGTACCGCCCGAAAAGGTGCCTCCGTACAATGTCCCGCTCGTATGCTGGACTGGAGCATCGGTGGGATCGGAGCCTGTAGTTAAGTCAAAGCTGTAGAGAACCGAGAAGATGCCTGCGGGGGTGATCTGGAATAGGGTACCGCAGCCACCGCCGCAGTTATTGCTGCTCCCCCCCTGCGTAGCGACGCCGTAGAAATTTCCGTCCGTGGCCTGCACTAGACCGGCATGCACGAAGCTTCCATCCGACCCAAAGTTCAGCTTGTACAGAACGGTAAAAGTTCCGGCCGGAGTAATCCGGAAGACCGTTGGGCCGAACGTCCCAGTTGAGCTCGTTTTTGTCGTCCCGTAGAAGTTTCCGTCGCTACCCTGAACCAGGGGGTCGTATGGATAAAAGCCGTCGTTGCTGTTAAAGCTATGAAGAACGGTCACCGTTCCGGCAGGTGTGACGCTGAATACAACGCCCTCGTTGGACGTTCCTCCACTCACCGTGGTCCCGTAAAAGTTCCCGTCTGTACCCAGAACCAGCGGCGCTTCAGGCAGACAGCCGTCAGTTTTGGTAAAACGGTGCAAGAGCCTGAACCCGCCGGTGCCCGGACCCGTGATCTTGTAGATAGTGCCACAGCCAGAAGGCGCTCCTCCTACAGAAGTCGTTCCATAGAAATGCCCGTCCGGGCCGGAGATTGGCGGCCAAGGTTCCGCCCCGCCCGTGCCCCCGGTGAAGCTGTAGAGCACCGTGAGGGTGCCCGTCTCCGATATGTCGAAGATCGTCCCGGCGCTCGAAGTACCTCCAGTCGACGTTGCGCCCAGAAAATGGCCGTCCGGCCGGAGGGTCAGACTACCCTGAGGCTGCGCGCCGTCAGCGCAATTCGCCTGAGAGCAAAAACTGTACAGAGTCCTTAATTGTCCCGCTGGAGTGATTTTGAAGACCGTTCCATCGCCGATTGCTCCACCCCCGGTAGATATTCCGTACAGGGCGCCGTCCGTGCCTTGCGCCAAACTCCCTGAAGGCCAGATTGGGTCTCCAGTTCGATTTCCGAAGTCGTACAGCACAGAATAGTTCTGAGCGTAACCGTGCGTGGTCCCGAACACAAAGACCAAAACCAGCAGCGCGAGTGCAGACACGACATGGCGTTCGATTCTTGCCATAAATCCTCCTTGAGGAACTCATCGATTCGGTACCCAGGAGCCTTGAGCTAGTGATTAAATAGAAGGCAGCCGGCGTGAGGGGGAGAACCGTGGCCGATGCCCGACAAACGACGAAAGTGTGGGCGCACCAATTCTACGCCGGACAGGCCTTCGGTCAAGATGAAAGATTTTGCAACAACACCACGCATTGCAAGACGTAAATCCCAGGCCATAACAAGAATGGAACAAGTCCCGTAGGACTGGGAGCAAACTAGTTGATCGCTGTTGTTTTGCCCGTAGTCTTTTGCTACCGGCCATCCCCGGCCGGAGGCGCTGATTCAAAGTACGATCTCCACGCGCCCCGCATTTATTGAGGTCTTCCTCGAAGACACAAGCTGTTCTACCGTCCGGTGGAAGCGGAGAAGAGTGCCGAGGGCGTGCTGCTTTACGAGAGCAGCTAATTTCAACCATCAGTAATCAGCCGTCAGCCCGAGCTGGCGGCTTTTCTTTTGCGGGTAACCGTTTTTCCTACCACCTTTTTTCCGGCCATCCTGGCAAGGGCACGACCGTACTCGCGGATTGTTTCGGGCCGCGATCGCATATAGATGAACTGCCCTTCACGGCGTGTCGTGATCAGGCCTGCATCCGCCAAAATCTTAAGATGATGCGAAATGGTGCCCGGCGTCAGCCCACACTTCTCAACCACCTGTCCGCAGAACATCTCCTTATCGGACGAGAGACCCCCGAAGATCCGCAGCCGCGTGGGATCGCTTAACGCCTTGGAAACTCTGGCTAACTCCTTTTGATCCATATGTCCATCCCAGTGTAGCCCAAGCGCCGCAAAGATACTGCACCCTCTATACTTTGATATTCATCAAAACATTGAAATACGTCAAGCACTGCGCCCGCCGAAAGGTTGGCTGCAAATTATGGTTGGAGGGAATCGCAATGAAGAGAAGGTTTGAAGGAAAGACAGTGGTAATTACGGGCGGCAACAGCGGCATCGGGCTCGCTACTGCCAAGCTGTTCAAGGATGAGGGAGCGAACGTCGCCATATCCGGGCGGGACCAGAAAACGCTGGATGAAGCCGTCCAAATCATCGGGAAGGGTACGCTGGCCGTGAAAGCCGACGTCTCCAAGCTGGCCGATATTGACCGGTTGTTTGCCGAGGTCGCCGCCAAGTTCGGCAAGATTGACGCACTGTTCGCCAACGCGGGCATCGCCAAGTTTTCTCCCGCAACCGACAGCAGCGAACAGCTGTTCGACGAGACCTTCGACATCAACGTAAAGGGGCTGTACTTCACGTTGCAGAAGGCCATCCCGTATCTAAACGACAACGCGGGGATTGTTCTAAATTCGTCCGTGGTCAATTCGCAGGGTACGCCGGGGGCAAGCGTCTATGCGGCCACCAAGGCGGCGGTGCGTTCTCTGGCGCGCACATTCGCGGCTGAGTTGGTAGATCGGGGCATTCGCGTAAACGTGGTCAGCCCGGGGCCAATTAAGACTCCTATTTTCGGAAAGACAGGTCTGCCGCAGGCAGCTATCGACGACTTCGCGAGCCAAATCAAAACCAGGGTCCCGATGAAACGGTTCGGTACGCCCGAGGAGGTGGGGGAAGCCACTCTCTTCCTGGCGAGCCCTCAGGCATCCTACATTACTGGGGTGGACCTCAACGTGGATGGTGGACTGGGCCAGATCTGATTCGCATTGATGAACTCAATATGGCCTTCGAAGCCGGAACATCTCAGCCGTCAGCCCTGCGGGCTGACGGCTTTTTCACGAAAGCACGCCTTATAATAATAAGGGGATTAATCATGAAGAAGATCAACCTCGCCGACAAGTTCGCCAAAATTTCCGAATACTGGAAGCCCTACATCGCCGCCGAACTGAACGGCCAGCATGTGAAGCTCGACAAGCTCAAGGGCGAGTTCGTATTCCATCATCACGAGAACGAAGACGAGATGTTCCTGGTGGTGAAAGGCCGTTTCCGCATGGAATTCCTCGACTACAATGAGTGGATCGAAGAAGGCGAGTTCATCGTCGTGCCCCGCGGTGTGGAGCACAAGCCCGTCGCGGACGAAGAATGCTGGCTGCTGCTATTCGAGCCCGCCTCGACCCTCAACACCGGCAACGTAGTCAACGAGCGCACCGTGGTTGAGCTGGAGCGAGTTTAACGATGGACCTTACTGTCTACTCCGCAGCCTGGTGTCCCGACTGCCGCGAGGCCAAGCGCTTTCTGGCCAAGCACAATATTCCCTACAAAGATGTCGACATCGAAACCACGCCCGGCGCGGTGGATGAGGTCGTCAAGCACACCGGCAAGCGCGCCATCCCGCAATTCGTGATCGACGGCGAATGGGTGCAGCCCTACGTGCAGGGCAAGGGCTTTCGCTACGACGAGATGGCCAGGCGCCTGGGCATCGCTAAGCCCTAGCCTGCTCCACCCACACGGACACCTCCTTAAGGCACCGTTCGGTATCCCCTGTACATCATCTTCCGTACCGTGGAAAACCCTTGCCGGACAAGGGAAGATGACCCCTCATGTTCGAACCGGAGATTCCGCAGGAACCGATCGAAGTCAGCGACACCTGGCAGCAGATGATCCAGGCCGTTCTGGCCGTGGTGGTGTTGGCCGGCGCGGTGTCCATGTTCCACTACTACGCGCCAATCGCGGCGCAGGCGGTGCAACCGGATGAACTGCAAAAGCAGGTGCAGCAGCTAACGCAGCAGGTCGCTCAACTCGAGCGCGAGCAGGCGATGCCGGCGCTGGTGCTGAACCGCTACCGGAATTCCATCGGCTACATTTACGGGATATACCAGGTCGGGTTCGCCAACCAGCCCGTGGCGATTCGCTCGCGCGTATCCGGCACCGGATTTCTGGTCGGCGACAGCCTTCTCGCCACCAACCGGCATGTGGCCGAGCCCTGGTATGGAGATAGCGAAGCGGAAGCTCTGATCCATCGTGGCGCGACTCCGATGCTGGAGAGTCTCGTGGTCTTCTTCCCCGGTTCGCCCGAGCCGGTGAGCTTGACGCCCGGCACGGTTTCGTCCACCAGCGATCTGGCCGTGCTGCGTATCGCGGACAAAGATGCGGTGCGCGGAATTGCCGTGCTGCCGCTGGCCAAAGGCGTCGCTTCGCCAGGGGAATTAGTGACGGTAATCGGTTATCCCATGGGCATAGCCGGGATGGTGGCCAAGTCTCCCAGCGGAATCTACCAGCGGCTGGCCTACCGGCACAACGACATTACAGCGGCCAGCGAACTGGCGGCGCTTTCGCTGATTCGGCCTTCGACAACTTGCGGGCATCTGGGCGATGTGGTCGGCGACAAGCTCATCTACGACGCGCCGACAGCGCATGGCGGCAGCGGCGGCCCCGTATTCAACTCAAACGCCGAAGTGATCGGGGTGAACTCCGCCTACATTGACGGCTTTTCCGGCGGAACGTTAGGAGTTTCAGTGGAAGCATTGCGGCCGCTGATCGAAGCCGCTCAAAGCAGGCCCTGATTTCCCGCTTGCGTCAAGTCTGTGATTCGCTGCTCTGACTTCCAATCCTGTAAGAACCTAAGACGTCACTCAGGGTTATGATGCCCTCAAGCTTATGTACGTTCGCGCGGCTGACTACGGGCAAGAGTTCGAGCCCGCTCTCACCCATGCGATGGAGCGCCAAATCGAGTGGCTGGTCGGCGTGCACGTGGGGGAAATTCCGCGCATCCACAAGCTCGCCGATGGGCTTGGAAGCGGCGCCCGCCGCCAGTTCTCGCTCGATGGTTGAGCGGCTTACCACCCCGGCCACACCGCGCTCATCGATCACCGGCCAGCCCCGAAGTTCGCTGGAACGCACCTGCTCGAAGGCCTCCTGCACCGTCAGTTCGGCCTTCAGAACCTCCATCGCAGGGCGCATGGTCCGGCTGACGTGGCGGCCCTCACGCTGGTGGCGCGTCTCCGCGGTCGGCAGGTGGATGCCATCCTGTAACGCCAGAACATCGTAGATCGACTCCCGCTGCAAACGACGGGAGATGAACAGGCTCACCAGATTTGAAATCATCAGAGGCACGATCACCGCGTAGTCCCGTGTAGTCTCAAAGATCATGAGCACTGAAGTCATCGGTGCGCGCATGACGCCAGCGAAAACCGCTCCCATGCCCACGAGGGCATATGCTCCGGGCGTGGCGGTCTGGCCCGGCAACAGCCGGTGTGCGATGCTCCCAACCGCGCCTCCCAGCATGGCGCCCATGAACAGGCTCGGGCCGAAAATGCCGCCTGCGTTGCCCGAGCCGTAACTGGTCGCCACCGCAACAAGCTTAAGAACCACCAGCAGAGCCATCAGTTTGAGAGCCATTCCGTTATTCAGGACTTCGCCGACATATCCATAGCCCACGCCCAGGACCTGCGGCACAGCCCAGCCCATTAAACCAACTAACAATCCACCGGCAGCGGGTTGAAGCCATAGGGTTTTCGCAGGGAAGCGCAGAAATCGCTCTCGCGTCATCAGCAATAGCTTGGTGAATGCCACAGACACCAGACCTCCGGCTACGCCGAGCACCGCATAAATCCCAAACTCAAGCGGATGCACCAGTTGGTACTGCGGCACCTTGAAAAGCGGGTCGTTGCCCAGAAGCAAGCGTAAGGTCAGCCAGGAAGATGCGGAGGCGAGAACCGCTGCGCCCATCACAGGCGAGTGCAGATCGCCGACAATCTCCTCCAGCGAGAACATCACCGCCGCGAGAGGCGTGTTGAAAGCGGCCGCAATGGCTGCCGCTGCTCCCGCGGGTATCAACTTCTTGACTTGCTCGGAGTTCAACCCCAGGTGGCGGCCCAGCACGGACGCGATGCCACCTCCCACCTGCACCGAAGGGCCCTCGCGTCCCAGCGGAATCCCGCTGGCGAGTGTGAGTGAAGTACAGAGGAACTTGCCCACCGTGGTGCGCGCGGTGATTAGGCCGTCGCGGGCGAACAACGCAGCTTTTGTCTGGGGTACGCCACTGCCGCGTGCGTTCGGAAAGTAACGGGCAAGCAAATATCCAGCACCCAGAGAACCCAGCACTGGGATGAGCACGCGCCGCCACGCTGCACTGCCGACCGGATACAGTCGCATCCCAAGCCGTTCCGTGACCAGGATGAAGGCCACGACGGCTAAGCCCGTCAGGACGCCTATCACCAACGCCAGCACAGTAATGGCCTGACCCTCGCGCTGGCTCAAATAGGCGTTCCGCTGGAGCAACAGGGTTGTCCACCAGCGTTCGTTTGCTTTGCTGTCCTCACTCATTCTTAACGCTGCCTTCGCGCATGATGCGGCGAAGTGCGGCCACCAGCTCGGGAGCGGCGGAGCGAATCTCGTCGTGATGATGAAGGGCGAGTTCGCCGAGAACCTTCTCTCCTTTCGGGGTGAGAGCCAGCAGGACTTCGCGGCGGTCCTTCTGGGCGCGCGCGCGATGGACAAATCCGCCTGCCTCCAGGCGATTCACCAGCTCCACGGCGCTGTGGTGGCGAATCTGCATGCGGTTGGCCAGTTCGCCGATGGTCGGCCGCACTTCCGCCGGCATGCCCTTAATCGCCAGCATGAGTTGATACTGGCCGCGCTCCAGGCCTGCATCGTTCACCACTTGCTCGCTGAAGTGTAGAAAGCGCCGGATCTGGTAACGGAACTCCGCCAGCGCCTGATAGTCCGACAAAGTGAGCTTCTTCATGCCGCAGTTTGTATCGTGCCGCGATCCGGCGGCACCTCTAGTATATCGTAAGACGATATAGATGAGAAGTTACGATCAGGCGGAAAGCGGCTGGCGAAGATCTTTGATCACGGCGGGAGCCGGTCGCCGCGACTTCGTATTGATCGCTCGTTCCTTGCCTGTATATACTGCTGCGCATGCCGAATGTAGAGCGTCGCACGCTTCTCTACATGTTTGGAATTGCGTCCGTAAGCCCGCTCCTGCCGGCGCAGACTGCCGCAAGTGGAAAGGTCGCCGTCGCTAAGCCGGGTGAGAGCCGGTTCGCATTCTCCAGCGCACGGCAGGCCAGGCTTAGCCCCTGCAAGCTGACCAGCGAAGACAGTGGTGGAACTTGTTCAGCTTTCGAGTTGAGCGCATTGCCTCAGACTGGCCCCTACCTGCACGTCCACCATCGCGAGGACGAGTGGTACTACGTTTTATCCGGCGAATTCCTTTTCAAAGCGGGGGAAGCATCACATAACCTGCCAGCCGGCGCCAGCATCTGGTTGCCCCGTGGCATTCCACACGTTTGGGCCAACACGTCGTCGGCCGAGGCCAGGCTTATCCTGGTCTGCCAGCCCGGTGGATTTGAGAAGTTCTTTGAAGAAATGGGAAACGAGATGCAGAGAGTGGATAGCTCAAGCGCTCAAAACAAAATGAAAGAAGTGATGGCTAAATACGGGGTGGAGTTGTTGGGACCACCGCTCTTCAAGCCCCTAAGCCAGCAACACTCTTGACGTCGCAAGTCTGTGGGACCCTGCCTCCGTGTTACACTCTATGATTCGCAGACAAGCGCCCCCTGACACAGGACAATCGACCCGCACATGCTTCTTTCCAAGGAATATGTGGGCTACCTGGCCCGCGAAGTTACCAAGAAACTGATAGCCGCCAAGGCCATCGAAACCTCGGCCGTGCCCAAGGTTACGGAGCGCGTCCATGCCGCCCTGCTCGAGGAACTGACCCTCGAAGACCGCATCAACGACGAAGTTCGCGTCATCCTCGAAGCCTACGCCGACGAGATGAACAAGACCGGCGCCAACTACCAGGAGATGTTCCGCAAGGTGAAAACCGAACTGGTGCGCAAGTACAAGGCGGTGCTGTGAGACTGAGCCGCGACAAAGTCAACGTCCTGGCCCGCGCCGTCGCCGACGCGCTGAAGACGATGGACGAGGTCGACTTCATCGAAGACCCCAACACCATCCGTCAGGAAACCCGCAAGATCCTCGAAGACCTCCTCAACCACGAAGCCCGCATCGACCAAGCCGCCCGTCTGAAGATCGAAAGCCAGAAGCGCACCATCCTCGAAGGCTCGCAAGAGTGGGACATCCTCTACCGCAAGTATTACAACGAAGAAGTGAAGAAGCTGGGAATCTGAAGTGCAGTTTCAGTGATCAGTGGGCGGTGGCCAGCAGGACGCAGAACAGAAGCGCTCTTACTGGCCACTAGCCGCTGACCACTGACCACTGCTAAAAAAGCCCCGCGCAATTTCCGCGCGGGGCCTGCGAGTCAAGGGGACCCAGAGTAAACTTTTCAGGCTGCTTCCCGCCGCTTCTGGATGGTTTGCAGGGTCTGGCGGTACTTCTGCGCGTTGCCCACGATCTTGCGCTGGGGCAGGCTGTTGATCCAGAGTTCGTGAGGAATGTCGCGGCGTTCACGGCGCGTGCCGACGGCCCCCCGGTGCAGTACGTTTGCCGGGCGCTTGTCTTGTGTTTGTTGCTGCCAGCCACTTCCAGCGCTCACGTTGAAGACCCCGATGTAGCCGTTCACCAACAGTTGGAACGGATTCTGGATCTTGTTCATGCGATCGAATTGTGTCGAACCCTCGGTGCGGAAGCTCTCAAACCATGCCGGGTACACGAAATCGGACAGCAGGACACCGTCGATCTGATAGCCGAGGCTGTCGTCTTCGCAGGCGTCGCAGACTTCGTAGGCGTAGAGGATTCCAGCAGTGTTGGAGTTCTGCACGAACACGGTAAGGTTGATGTTGGGGTCGCCGAGCATCTCCATCAGTTCGTGGCTGGCGGTGACGGTCCAGGATGTGCCTGCCTTCAGGTCGCTTGCGGCAAATACTTTGCCGATGGGCAGCCCTTCAGTCGTGAGGTCGTGATAGCCCAGGGCGTTGGCCTGGTCGGAGTCGTCGAGGAGCACGAGCCACCAATTCCCGCTGGGCGGTTGCGTGCCTTTGGTGACGATGGTGAGTTGAGCAGCGGTCCCCCAGACTGGGCCGAAGTCGTTGGTCACTTGCTTCTGGAGAGCGGCCACGACCGGCACGACATCCGCGTCGGCCAGCACGGTGCTTTCGTTGATCACAGAAATCTGGATGGTGGGGGTGATGGTGAGGGTTTGTGCGTGGGTTGGTTGAGGCATAACAGGTGGTCTCCTTTACAAAGAATTCGGAGAACGCGCAGCGTGAGTTGCGTGACTCTGTGACAAAAAGCTTATACGCTGGTCTTGTGAGTAAAGCGTTCTTGCGTCTAAAAAAGTGAAGCGCGGTTCCAATTTGGAACTTTCATCCATCATGCTGCGATCTGTTGAAATCACGGCCGCTCTGACGAAAGCCGCTACAGACGCGGGGTTTGAGCTTGCGGGGATCGCTCCTGTCGATGATGCTCCGGAGCTGGAACACTTTCCGCGCTGGATTGCCGCGGGGCACGGCGGCGAGATGAAGTACCTGGAAGCGCGCGATGAGCAGGGACGGCTGAAGCGCGCGTCGCTGGCGCATGCTGCTCCGTGGGCCCGGAGCGTTGTGGTGTGCGCCATCAACTACAACACGGCGCAACCTTATTCCACTCAACTGCCGGACACAACATGTGGATGGATCTCGCGCTACGCCTGGGGACAGCGGGACTATCACGAGTCGGTGATGTCGCGACTTCGGCAAGTCGAAGCGGTATTGAGAAGCGCATCTGGAACTGACGACCTCATGACGCGCTGTTACGTCGACACTGGTCCGATCGTTGAGCGCGTGGTCGCGAAGTACGCCGGTGTTGGATGGATCGGGAAGAACACTTGCATCATCAGAAGATGGGGTCGTGGATGTTTCTGGGCGTGATCCTTACTTCGCTCGAGCTTGAGGCTGATCTCGAACCAAGTCTGCCTGCGCCCGATCGCTGCGGCACCTGCACACGCTGCATTGACGCGTGTCCGACTGATGCGCTGATCGCGCCTTATCAGCTTGATTCCAACAAGTGCATCTCGTATCTCACAATCGAGAAGCGTGGCGCGCTGCCCGCCGATGAAGAGCTGCGAGCCGGGATGGGGCGGCACGTCTTTGGCTGCGACATCTGCCAGGATGTTTGCCCGTGGAACCGCAAAGCGCCGGTGACGAACGCGGCCGAGTTCCAGCCGCGGGCGGAGTTGGTGAATCCTGCGCTCGACTGGCTGGCGGAGATGAGCGCTGAGGAGTTCACCCGGATGTTTCGTGGGTCGCCGGTACGACGGGCAAAGCTTACAGGCTTGCGGCGTAATGCCGCAATAGCTATTGGAAATAGTGGCGACCGTAGGCTGCTTCCTTTGCTCGAGAAGCTGGCCGGGGATGAAGACGAGGTGGTCGCGGAGAGTGCGGCTTGGCCCCGCCGGAAGCTGGTGGATATCCAGATGAAAAAATGATGTGGATCGGTCTGGCTAAAATATCTGGAATCAGCAAGTTACGGGGATCGATATCCTCCGGGATGTGGCTAAAATATTGAAAGCAAACCACTTATCCGTAAAATATTCCACACAAAGGACTTAGGAGATTGTGTCCTTGTGTGCGGGCTAAGTGCCTTGGAATCAGCGGGCCGCTCGTAAAATACTGCATTCCCGGTGGTTATCTCGTTGCTATTGTTATGTCAAAGAACAAATGCGTAAAGGATATGGTTGCACTGTTGGGAATCGGAGTCAAGGGAATTCGAGGGGGAATTATACCTTTGGGGTGGGAACAGTGTTCGAGATTACACCGTAGCGTCAGTGCTGGCGGAGGAAAGCTAATCCCTCCGACGCCGTCCCCTTCGGCTTCGCTCAGGGTCCGGCTCAGGTCGGGGTGACAAACCTAGTTACCGATCATGGGGCGGGTCGAATTCTTTCTTGTAGGCTTGCCAGCGCTGGCGAACGCCGGCCATGATGGATTGATACTCTGGGTCGGAGCGGAGGCTGTTGTAGTTCTTGTCGTGTTCGAACCACGGGTAATTCACATCTCCGAGTTCGACGGTGCGTTTCAGCCAGTCGAGGGCGTGCCTGCGGTCGCCGAGCAGAGCGTAGATTCCTCCGATCCAGTACGCGCCGTCGCCATCGACGATCTGCTCGGGACGGTATTGCAATAACCGGGGGTCGATCTTTTCGCGTTGGTGGCGCGAGGCGTAGAGGAATGCCGCCATCATGCGGGGCGTGTCGTCGGTTGAATCAGAGGAGAGTAGAACCGCGCGATCCAGATACGGTTGGGCTTCCTCGAGTTTGCCTTCGTAGTAGAGCAATCCGCCGAAGTAGGCCAAGGCCTTGAATTGGTCTGGGTTGGCCGCAAGCAGTGGCCGCATTTCCTGTTCCGCTTCATGCTCTCTACCGCAGTACATCAGCATGCGGGCGTGCATCCAGTGAGGTTGGGGAGGGGCGGGATTCAATGCGATGACCCGGTGCAAGGCCTGTTCGGCAAGTTCATTGAGGCCAGCGTAGTAGCGGGAATAACCCAGCCCTTGCCAAGCGGATTCGCTGTTGGGTGCGAGGGCAACCGCTTGTGTGAGAGTGCGGATGGCTTCCTGCTCGCGGCCTTCCTCACCATAAATGATCCCCAACGCGATCAACCCCTCCGCTGACTGGGGATTGATCCGCAATGCGTTCTGGGCAGCCACCTCGCCGCGCTTCAGGTTCGCTCCGGCATTCTCCACAAAGTTTGCGCTCTGAAACCCGTACAACTGGGCCAGCAGGGCATAGGCGTCGGCGAAATTCTTGTCCAGCGAGATGGCGTGCAACAGGAGACGCTGGCCGTTTTCGAGGCTCTCCACGCGGGAATGCATCAGATACTCACTCATGTAGAAGCGAGCTTGCAAATAGTCGTTATAGGCATCCACGCTGGCGGTCACGGGCTGCTGGATCGCCTTTTGTTCCGACGGAGAGATTTCGATCTTGAGACCCTCCACGACCTTGGTGGCAATCTGATCTTCAAAGCTGAGCAAGTCCGCGCTGCGCAGATCGTAGCGCTGCGACCATCTTGTATTTCCGGTGCGGCCGTCGATCAGTTGAACGGTGACGCGGATTACGTCTGAAGAGCGCTGATAGGTGCCTTCGAGGATGCTTTCGACGTTCAATGCCTTGGCTGCTTCCGCAGGCTCTGGCGCTTCCTTGGCATATTTCAAAACCGATGTGGTTGGTCTGACGGCGAGATTCTGTAGCGAAGTCAGACGGCTGATGATGGCATCAGTAATGCCGATGCCCCAACTGTCACTAGTCGTACCGGAAATGTCACGGAAGGGAAGCACGGCCATGGTTTCCACGGCAGGCTTGGGAGCAACCGGGGCCGGTTGCGAGGCATGAGACCTGGAATCGTAGGTGCGCAGGGCAACTACAACCAGCGCGGCGGCCAGCACCATTGCAGCGGCAGCAATGAAGAAGATCAATCGCTTGCGGGTTGGCCGTGAGGACTGGGTTTCTTCGGGAGCGGCAACGTGAACCAACTGCGAATCGGTATCCCGCTTCATACGCTTCAAGTCAGCTTTTAACTCGGTGGCGGACTGGTAGCGGACGTCGCGATCTTTTTCCAAAGACTTGGAGATTATGTCTTCGAGCTTCGCGGGGAGATCGGGATTCAGGCGCACTGCGGAAGCTGGGACTTTGTGCAGGATGGAATCGAAGATTACGCCCGACGCGTCACCACGAAAGGGGAGCGTACCCGTGGTCATTTCATAGAGCACGACTCCGAAGGAGAAAAGATCGGTGCGAGCGTCGAGTTCTTTGGCTAAAACCTGCTCGGGAGACATGTAGGCGACGGTTCCCAGCGTGCTCCCGGGGCTGGTGAGATGCTCCTCGGCAACAAGAGTGGCAGTGGCTTCGATGGCAACCGCTTCGGGGTGGGGCGTCACCTTGGCTAGACCGAAGTCGAGAATTTTTGCGTGGCCACGTTTGGTGACGAAAATGTTGGCCGGTTTGATGTCACGATGAACGATGCCCTGAGCATGCGCGGCGTCGAGGGCGTCGGCAACCTCGATGCCGATTTCGAGCACGCGGTCCAGGTCCATGGGGCGATTGCCAATCACGTGCTTCAGGGTTGCGCCGTCGAGAAACTCCATGGCGATGAAGGCCTGGCCGTGCTGGTCGTCAATTTCGTAGATGGTGCAGATGTTGGGGTGATTCAACGCAGAGGCGGCCTTGGCTTCGCGTTCGAAGCGGGCGAGCGCCTGCGGGTCGTTGGCCACGTCCTGGGGCAAGAACTTGAGAGCGACGAAGCGGTTGAGCTTCACGTCCTCGGCCTTGTAGACCACGCCCATGCCGCCGCCGCCGAGTTTCTCGACAATGCGGTAGTGCGAAATGGTTTGGCCGATCATGTGGGATCAACGACTGCGTTGCGCTGGGTGCCCGATCATATTAGGAGGCTTGGCTGTGGCGCGTCAATGAATGGCGAGCTGCGATTGCGGGTGAGATGTGAAGGAACGACAGAGCTCTCCACTCCGCCCTCGCTGACGCTCCGGCTTCTGTAATGACAAGATGTGAGGCTGAAAGCGTTGTTAGCCAGAGGATAACTTCGATCCCGAAGATTTAACACTCCTGTCACACTCCCCTATCTATTTGATCTTGCTATCGGGTAGGCACTGTAGCCCGAAATGCCTGCTGGCAGCCTGACTTCGGTAACTCGCATTCCCCATTTTCGGCAACTAATCTTGATGGAAGGGGTTATTACACTCATGCCTGGACTGGGGACATTCCGGCGCGCTCTGTGCACGTTGTTGGTGCTGGTGCCGGGGTGCGTGTGCCTGGCGGGGGCGTCGTCGGCCACGCTGCTTCTCGAAGAGCCTTATGGCCACCTGGGATTCTTTACCGCTACTGGACATGCAGCGGTGTATTTGTCAGGAGTTTGCGCGGAGACGCCGTTGGTGCTGCGTCCTTGCGCTGCGGGAGAATTGGGAGTTGTCATCAGCCGTTATGACGGAGTCGGCGGCTACGACTGGGTTGCGATTCCGCTGATTCCTTATCTTTACGCGGTCGAGCGGCCGGAAGATGTTCCGCTGTATGCGGATCCGAAGATGGTCTTGTTCCTGCGTGACCAATACCGCCGCAGGCATCTGGAAATGGTTGCGCCGGATCGCGACAGTGGAGAGACTCCGGGCGGGAACTGGTATGAGCTGGTTGGGTCTGCTTACGACCGCGCGGCTTATGGGTTTGAAATCGAAACCACTTCGGCGCAGGACCTGGCTTTCATCGAACGGTACAATTCGGCTCCCAACCGGTCGCACTTTCATCTCAGCTACCGCAACTGTGCCGATTTTGCCAAGGACGTGATGAATTTTTACTATCCGAAATCGCTGCGCCGCAGCATCGTTGCGGATATCGGCATCACCACGCCGAAACAGATGGCGAAGACGCTGATCAAGTACAGCGGACGGCATTCGGAATTGCAGTTCACGCGTTTTGTGATCCCGCAGGTTCCGGGCAGCGCGGCGCGGAGCACGCCGGTGCATGGCGTGGTTGAATCATTCTTGAAGTCGAAGAAATATATTGTTCCCACCGCGGTGGTGAATCCGATCCTTGCGGGATGCGTGGTGGTTGTCTACGAGGGAACGGGCGCGGGGCGGTTCGATCCGGCGCGGCAGGCGCTGGTGTTTAGCGCACAGCGAGAACTCGAGCCGCCGCTTGGGGCTGAGGATCGCCGGTCTTATCAGAGTGAACTGAATCATCTGCTGGCGGACCCGAATTCGGAACTGAACGTCGCACGCGCTGAAAAATGGGGACGCGTGTTGCGCAACGCCGCTCCGGATCTGGACGCCGAGGGGCGTCCAGTCATGTGGATTCGCCTGGGTGGGGAAGTGGTGAGCGTGGGCGTCGCAGGAAGCAACCTCTTCAACAATGACGCGGCAGGGCTCTTCACCAAACAACTTCTCGAGGCCCGGCTGCATGCAGAGCTGAAGCGGGGAAATCCGCCCAAGGCCAGTGAAAGCGATATTACGCGGGACTGGTTTCTGTTGCAGACGGCGATGCACGGTGCTGATGGTGAGGTGACGGCGCGGGCCCACGGGCCGGTGCAGAACGGAACGCTGGTGCGAGCTGGGAATCGGCCGTAGAACTCAGTGGTCAGTGATCAGTGGTCTGCGGTCAGTGGGCAGTCTTGAGTGCCTCAGCCGCAACAACCCCACTACAGTTTTTGGACAGCGCCGCGGTATACCTTACGCGGCGTTATTGTTGTTCCTGCGGTTGCTGCTGTTGCGGTTGCGGCGGGATTGGTACGCCGGGCCTTCCGGGGTACGGTGTTGGCGGTTGCCCTGTCTGACCCTGCTGCTGTTGCAGCTGCAATTGCCGCTGCTGCATCTCCTGCAACATCTGCTGGGGAGTTTTCACTCCCGGCTGGTCGGGAGTGGGCGCGGGTTGTTCCGCCTCGGCCGTGGCTTGATCCTGGGTGTCGTCGGTGTTGTCGTCGGTAGCATCGGCGTCTGGAGCGTCGGCTGCGGCAGCCAAATCAACGGGTAGAACTGCTTTGCTACCGGCCTGCGCGGGTTCCGTCGGATTGTCAGGCCCGGTCTTGGCTACCAGCACCACGCGCACTAGCAGGCTGGCATCGGCGGGTGAGCCTAACAAGATGTAGTTGAAGCGGGATCCATTCAGCAGCTCGGCTACTACGTCCCGGGCCGGCCCGGGACCCAGACGCGTCACCACGCGCTCATTGGCGGTGGCGGGGATTTCGATGTCGGCCGCGGTGTGCTTGCGCACGCCCCGCAGAATGTCACCCAGGGTGGAGTTCGGGGCGACGATGGTCAACTGGCCATCCTGATAGCTCACTTGGGGCGCTACGGCCGGGATCGCATCCAGGGGAACTTGCGGCACGGGGCCTTGCGTCCCGGAAGGGAGTGGAGGTGGCAGCGGCTGTTGCTTTTTTACTACTTTGTGTTGGCGATGCGCCGTCTGTGTATCTGCCTGGCCCACGCTGGGCAGGCATAGGGTCGCCCCCGCCAGCAAGCCTGTGAGCATCAATCCTGACCTCATGACAACCCTCCGCGATTCCTACTCATTTTGGGGAGACGGTAGGTGGGTAACTGCAATTCTAGCACCGCTTTCGGTCCCGCGAGGCCCAGTACTGCCACACCACAGCTCCTCTACCGTATAGAACGCATTGACCTTACTCTCTTGCAGGCGGAAGTTCGATAGGGAGGGGCCAGGCGAATGTGCAAGTTCTTGCACTTTCAGGAAATCGTGCGAAGCATACAATCTCTCCGAGGGATGGAATAAGTGCGAACGGGTTCGCTACTCCTTTGCGCGTTGCTGCTTGCCTGCTCCACATCGAAGGGGTTCGGGGAGAACTGCCTCACCTCCGCCGATCTCGACGAGTCCACACGCAACTCCCTTACTACTGCGGCCCTTCGCGACTTCAGCCTTGTCGCCAAAGGCGATGCGACGTCGCTGCGGCAGGGTGCGGTGGCCAGTTTGGCTGCTAATTTTTCCGGCATCGAGGCCCGGATCAAAGAGAAGCAGTCTGCTCTCGCCGGCGCCAAAGCCAACGTTCGTCCGCCCTTTCTTCTAGAAGCGGAAGGCACAGCAGCCATTCCGCGGGCGGAATTTTTCTGCGGTGTCTTCGGAAGCGAGGGACAGACCCGTGACAGCGCCGTCTTCACGCTGAGCAATCTTCCGCCCGGCAAGTATGGCGTTGTCATTTTGGACGCACCGTCATCGAAGGGGCCATTTACGGTTTCGCTGGTGCTACAGCAGCAATCTTCGGACTGGAAGCTCTGGGATCTCTACATCAAGCCCGCAGAATCCACCGGGCACGACAGCGATTGGTTCGCCGCGCGCGCCCGCGAGTTCCAGGCGAAGGGCCAACGTCACAACGCATGGCTCTACTATATCGAGGCAATTTCTCTGGCCGCGCCCCTGCCGATTATGAGCACGGCGGCCACTGACCAGCTTTACGACGAGTCGCAAAAAGTGCAACCCGCGGATTTTCCGGCCGACGGCAAGACCACGGACCTTTCTGTGGGAACGGCCGCGGGAGCCGCGACTTACAAGCTCACTGCGCTTTTTCCGGAGAGTGTCGGCAATGCTCTCGACCTGATCGTGAAGTATCAGGCGGCGGATATTTCCGACACCCAGCAGACCTATCGGAACAATGTTGCAGTAATGAAGGCGCTGGTGGCGAAGTATCCTGAACTTCGAGAGGCATTCGCCGGGTTTGTGGTCCGCGCCGTCGACCCCAGCGGCCACGATTACGGAACGCTGCTGGCGATGAAGGAGATCAAGTAAGAGCAGTGGCCGGTGATCAGTGGCCAGTGGTCAGTTCCTGTTCTAACACACAATCTTTTGGATCTTTGTCGTCGCGTAGGCCTAAGAACACCGGGGCTCGGAGCTTTGGGCCGCTGCCTGTGCTTGTTCCGTCGGTCCATTCGGCGTATTCGAGTTCTGCTACCAGTTCTGGCTTTACCCAATAGACTTTTCGCAGTGCCTCGACTTCGCCGTGGAACGGGTTTTTCTTGGTCTCGCGTTTCTTCAGCAGTTTCCAGACTTCCTCGAGTGAATTCTGATCGAATCCGCTGCCTGCCTGGCCAACATGAATCAAGCGGCCTTGCTTGTCATAAAGTCCGAGCACGATGGAACCGAAATGCGCGCGGCTGCCTTCCGGCTCGGTGTAGCCGCCGATCACGGCTTCGAGCCGGTGCCGGATCTTGATCTTCAGCCAATCGCTGGAGCGCCGCTCCTGGTAAATGCTGTCGCGCTTCTTGGCCAGGATGCCTTCGAGGCCCTTCTGGCGCGCCATTTCGAACAACGCCTTGCCTTGCTTCTCGTAATGATCGGAATAGCGCAGCGCGTCTCCAGTGATGAGGATCGCAGCCAGCTTTTTCTTGCGCTCCTCAAGCGCAACCTTGTGCCAGTCGTAGCCATCGAGATAGAGCAGGTCGAATGCGTAATACAGCACGGGTACGTCGGCTTTCTGCGCGGCGCGGTGGCCGCCGGGGTGGAACCCCGTACGCTGCTGCATCAGGCTGAACGACGCGCGTCCTTCTTCATCAAGCGCGACTACTTCGCCGTCGAGGATCGCGTTTTTCGCCTTGACTGATTTTGCCAGATCCTTGAGCTCGGGAAAACGCTGCGTCAGCTCGTTCTGGTTCCGTGAAACCAGCCGGACTCTGCCGTCTTCGATGAAAGTCACCGCGCGGTATCCGTCCCACTTGATTTCGAACAGCCACTCATCCCCGTCAAAGGGCTTATCCACAGATGTTGCCAGCATGGGGTGGATGGTTGTGGGCATGGAGCGCTTACTAAGATTCGAACTCACCGCCGAGGGCGCCGGGAGCGCCGAGGTTTTGGAACTTGTTTTGCTGGAATCAGGAGGCGCCGGGGTAACTGCTCTTTGGACCGCCGGTGCTTTCCCCTCATCTTTCTCGGCGTTCTCAGCATCCTCGGTGGTGTTCACTTGCTGTTGCTTTTTTTTTTGGCCGCCTGCAGCTGCCTTCTTCTTATCGAGCTTGGCAACGGCATCCGCCAGCCAGGCTGCTTTCAGCTTGCCGCCACCTGCCGGACGGCTTCTCCACTCTCGCGATCCTGCGTCTCCCGCGATTTCCGCCAGGCTGCGCTTGCTTAGCACCGACTCGTCATACTCATCGATGTCGTAGCCCTCGACGACGTAATGGTCATGCTTCTTTATCAGCAACCATTCGGTGCCCTTGCTTCCGGGACGGCGGCCTTTCATCTTGACCAGCGCGAAGTCGCCCTTCAACTTCTTTCCGTCGAGGCGAAACTTCAAATCGCCCTTGGCCAGCATCGTGACCGCTTCGGCCTCGGTGCCCGGCATATATCTTCCCTGCACCGCGACCGGAGAAAGCGGCTGCCATGTGCCTACGTCCCAAACCATCACGGTGCCAGCGCCGTAGTTGTCTTCCGGGATGATGCCTTCGAAATCGAAATACGAAACGGGATGATCCTCGACCTGCATGGCGAGGCGCTTATCCGCCGGATCGAGCGACGGGCCCTTGGGCACGGCCCACGATTTCAGCACGCCCTCCATCTCCAGACGAAAGTCGTAGTGCAGGCGGGTGGCGTCGTGTTTCTGGACGACGAAGCGGTGGCCGGCTTTGGTTTCGACTTTCGGCGGAGGCTCGGGCGTTTCTTCGAACCGGCGTTTCCGCTTGTATTCTTCGAGGGCCATTCCGTCATTCTACTCACTATGATCAGAAGGGAAGAAGCGAAAGAATGCGGCGTCGGAGGGCTGATCTTACGAAGCTGATATTACGAAGTAAGTATTGCCCGGAAGAACGTTGGGCGGCCAAGAAGGGAGTGGAAATGGCCCCGGCACGCTATCCATTTGCGCGCTGGGGCCAGGATCTCACGCCGCCTTACTGACAGCGATACGATGAGGGGTGGAGTGCGCGACGGTGTAGGTTTGCACCTGCGGGTCGCGCTTCAGAAGGGGTTTGATTGAGTCCACGATGCGAGAGTACTGCTCGTGCTGGTAGCGCTCCGCGTCCTGTTTGTTGTTCCAGAAGCTGATGGAGAGCTGGCGCTCCCCTCCATCTTCCGGCTGCAACGTAATCAGGTCGACAAACCCAGGCTGCTTCTGCAGAATGGGCAGCACCTCGTTGCGCAGCTTGTTCTCGAAGTCTTCTCTTCGTTCCGGTTTCACGTGGCATTCCACAATGCGTGTAAACATGGGTGAAACTCCTTTCGTATTTTGGAAGGTGAGTCTTTCCGGCCCGCCGGCACGGTGGCTCGAAGATCAGCCTACGCGGCGGGGAAAATGGTGTAGTTTAAGTGACGTTTGACTCGGATTATAACGCTGGGCCCGGGCGGATTTTTCCAAGAAATTTTGCCTTAGGTGTGAAACTGTATTTGTTGCGTTAGTCTTAATTTACGAATCGCACCCGGGATGCGCCGCTTGCATGCGCGGCAGGATGCTCGTTCACACATCAATACTGAGAAGCCAATGCGCCGCGAATTTCCTGAAGTGCCGCTGGTCGGCGTGGGCGCCATTATCATCGAAGGCGACCGGGTCGTGCTCGTCAAGCGCGCTCATCCGCCGCTGCAAGCCGAGTGGTCCATCCCCGGAGGCGTGCTCGAAGTTGGGGAACTGGTGCGTGAAGCGGCCATCCGCGAGGCGCGCGAGGAAACCGGACTTACCGTCGAACCTGGTGAACTTCTGGGCGTTTACGACCGCGTGCTGCGAGATGCTGGCAAGCGCGTGCAGTATCACTACGTTTTGATTGATTTTTTGTGCCGCCGAGTCGCGGGAGAACTTGCCGCCGCCAGCGACGCGGTGGAAGTGCGGTGGTTTACGCGGGAGGAACTGCCGGGGCTGGGGCTGGCGGAGGATACGTTGGATGTGATCCGGAAAGGGTTCGCCAGTAGGACGGTCAAGTCTTAATATCCTGCTACGCGCTGTGACCAGCACACTTCAACACGCCCAGATAGACACGCCACGGGCCGACTGCGTCGCGATACTGGTGGGCCATCACGCGGGACAGTTGATGCAGATGAGTGAGATCGTGAACGGCCCAGGTGGCCAGAAGTTGCGATAAGGTCACGACGCCCAGAGCGGGATGCATTCCGCGCCTCGTAAAGTCTTCCGGCTGCAGGTTCAGGGCTTCGAGCGCGGCCAGATTCTGTTTGCGCAGGCGAGCGAATTCGTCCAGACGCTGCTCCAGCGACTTGTCCTGGCTCTCTTTCTGCTGCGCCAAGCGGTCAAAGGGATCAAATGCCCGCGCTTCGCCGTGCTCGAGGAGGATGCGAACCCGCGGCATCCAGTCGGTGCGCTCGCCGGCGATCAGATGGCCGACGATGTCGTACGCGTTCCAGGTGTCTGCGCCCTCGCTGCTGCGTCCTTCGTTGCGGCGGGTCCAGATATCGGGTTGGCCGCGCAAGAGCGCATCCAGGGTTGTGGGCGTGCGGCTGAGAATCGCGATGGCCTCGGAGAGGTTAAATTCCGGCATGGTTGGCATGGTTTCGTAGATGCATCGCGGGTATTTTGGATTGATTTTCTGCTCGCGGTGAGGAAAATCTCGGCGCGCTGACGAAAGCCCTCGTTAGTAACGTTGACATGGATGCCGGCTCAATCGATCCTTGATGTGCGAAATCCCCACAAATTTTCGAGCAGAGGACGATCAAATGAACTTCACACGCAAGGCGCTGCATTTGACCGTTGTAGTTCTACTGCTGGCCGCTTTTGCCGGGGCACAAGCTCCGTGCCGGCCGACGGCAACCAGTCCCTGCCCTTCTGCGCCGACGCCTACACCTTACGCAACCGCTCAGTTCTCCGCGACCTTCAACGGCCCGGTGGAAACCTGGAGCGAGCCGAATGTACAGAAAACCAGCGTGGATGTCTTTTACGCTTCTAAGGCGAATCGCATTGAGCAGACAGTGGCCTATCGAACCATCAACGGCGAGATTGACGTGGATACGGCGTCACTCGATTTCTACGTGAAGGCGCTTACGAAGAAGGGCGAGACCTTGAAGAGCCGTCATGATGGTACCCATCATGGACACATTTTCGCCTACTTCGAAGTGGAAACCGCTAATGAACCGCCCCGGCTCCGCCGAGCGTGGCTCCTCATACAAAACTCCCATACGGTGTTTGTAGTGATGCAGTCCGCCACTGAAGGCATAGACGATAGTGAGGAATGGAACGCTCTCAGCAAATCGTTCGCGATCAAGGAGTAGGCCTCCAGGCCGGCTTAGCGCTGGAAGTGCGACAGATCAAAATGTGGGTCAGCATCCTCTAGGAACGGGACTCGAATGGGCTCCCATCGGTTCCATCATCTTCCCACTCCGCGTCGCACCCGTGGCACCGCCAGGCTGGGCGCTGCACGGGTAGAGGCACGCGAAGAAACGCGCTCATGTAGGCGATGAGACGGTCCAATTCCTGGAAGTTCACATCGAGCGACTGGCAGTTGGGACAGCGCGGCTGCTCGTACAGTCCGATGCCCTGCACGTAGAGGCCTTCGAGAATGGGCTCGTCGAGAAGTTTCTGCGCGTTGGCCACGTCGGCGGGGCGGACATTCAGTTTGATGCCGCCGATGAAATTTGAAATGAACCAGTCCAGCCGGACCAGGTTGTCGTCCGCGAGAAAACACTCGATGCCCGAGGACTCCAGACTGCCCTTGGCCAGCAGGGCTTCCGGCAGGTCGCGAAACTGCCGGATGGTCACGAGTTCGCGCATTTCCATTTGCTGCCGCGGCGCCTGCGCGGGATCGTCTGCGCATTCGTCAGGAAATTCCAGGTGTCTGCGGTCCAGTTCATCTTCGAGCGCGTCCCAGGCGGGTTCGGTCAGCGATTCCGCACTCCGCGCCAGGCGCTGCAACTCGCCATCGGTCATGCCGGCGTAGTTGGCTGCCAGGCGGCGGCGTTCGTGGGGATCATCAAGGTAGGGTCCGTCGAGATATGACACGCGACAAGCATACTGCAAACCAAGGGGTCTTGGGTGTCAGGGCCGCGCCGGTTGGGATGCACGCAGGCCTATCGGGCAGTCCAGCCTCAATCCATCAGAATCGTGTGTCCGGTAATCAGCGCGGCCGCTTCCGAAGCCAGGAACACGACGGCTCCCGCTACATCCACCGGCTCACCAATGCGATGCAGCCCCGCGATTCTTTCCACTACATCCGCGCGGTTTTCTGCATGCGAGAGATACTCCTCCGTCCCCGGAGTGTGAATGAATGTTGGCGCCACTGCGTTCACTGTGATTCCATATTTCCCCCACTCCACAGCCAGGCACTTGGTTAAGTGCGCGATTCCCGCCTTGGTCATGCAATAGACGCTTTCGCCGGGCAGGGCGGCAAATCCCGCCTGCGAACTCATGTTGATGATCCTGCCGCGCTTCTGGCGGATCATTACCCGTCCTGCTGCCTGGCAGGCAAAGAACGTTCCCTTCAAATTCACCGCCAGGGTAGCGTCAAAGTCTTTTTCGAGCACACTCTCGGCGGAATTTTCTGGAGCGATTCCGGCATTGTTCACCAGAATATCCAGCCGTCCAAATCTGCTGGCCGTTTCCTCGATTGACCGCGACATTTGGTCGAGGTTGCTGACGTCCATCTGCAAGGGCAATGCCTCGCGGCCCATGCCTGCAATTTCGCGGGCCAGTCCGCCGTCGGCCTTCACATCCCGAAAGCCCAACGCGACGTTGGCGCCAGCGTGGGCCAGGGCCAGCGAAATCGCGCGGCCAAGACCACGCGCCGCACCTGTTACCAGCGCCACCTGTCCGGTCAAATCAAAACTCGGGAATTCATTCATGGGCTGACAGTATATGCGGCAAACAAACGGCCCGCAGGGTTGAACCTGCGGGCCGTCCGGTGGACTGTTTGGGATTGACCAAGAGGTGGTCACTCTACGTGGCCTCTCACGGCAACTCCCGGGTCTGGGACGAAAGCTCAGGGCCGAAGTCCTGAGGAAGTCCCGAGGATTGAAGCCTTCGCGCGACCGACGCGATGCCTGCATCCGTAATCACCGGCTAGTGTGCGGGCTGTAGCTGCGGCGCGATCCGATCTTGCTCCGATCTGCGTCCGAAGCCCCGCTTAGAGCAACCAGCTCTAAGTCTCAGCCACCTCACCTGGTCTTAGACTCCCACAACTACTGCCACATTCAGAACTTGTCATTCGACCACCTCCTTTCCGGTGTAATCGCACATTAGTACGAAAACGGGGTGTCCGTCAACCGGCACGAAAGTCCCTACCGAGGTACAGAGGACGGAAGCGTAGGCCGTGACCGTGGCCCCCGGTAATCGCAGACGGCAATCATCTCTCGTGTTGCAAGTCCCAACGAAACCCAAACGTGTACGTCGGTCTGTAATACTCGCGCTGCACCACGTACTGGGGGCCGCCGTTGTAGAAACCAAAGACGGCGTTGTTCAGATTCAGGCCCGCGGCAGTGAGAGTAAGGCCCTTCCCCAGGTAGTAGCTGCCTTGAGCATCCACCTGGTAGTGTGCGTACAGGTAATTATCGCCGCTGGGACCTTTGATGCCGCCAGGTTGCGGGTTCGGAATGATCTTCCCAGGATTGTTGGGATCAAACTGAAGATCGTGATACTGATATTGAAAAATGTTTGGGCCGTTATACGCCAGGCCTACGCGGACCGAAAGCTGCTTCCGGTCATACGTGGGGCTGATGTTCCAGGTGTTCGGAGCCTGGCGGAGAAGCGCTGGGTTGTCAGTGCGAAGCTGGTCCACCTTGGTTGTCCCGGACGTGGTGTAGCTATAGTTGGCCGAGATGCCGAGTCCGCTCAATGCGCCCGGAAGATAAGTGAAGTGCTGCTGGAACGCCAGTTCGAGGCCGGTTACGTAAGCGGTGCCCGCGTTTGCCGGGGTTGCCACATAGAAGCCAGCGTACGGTCCGGTTGAAGGAAGGGTGACATTGGTCACGATTGGGTCAGAGATGCTCTTGTAGAAGAAACCCGCCTGAAATAAGCCGAGCGGCGTCAGATACCTTTCATAGAGCACGTCGTAGTTGTTCGCGTGCTCCGGTTTCAGCACGGCGCCGATGGTGTAAGTTGGAGGCGCGGTACTCGTATCCAGGGAGACGGAAGTGGTCAATTGCTGGGGCAGCGGACGCGACAGGCCGCGGCCATAGATCAGGCGAATCCCCGAATTATTGTCGATGCGGATGCGCAGCGAGGCGCTCGGTAAAACGTCAATGTACGATCCGGAGGCCTTCGAGCAAAGACAGGGCACGGCTTGGGTCTGGTCCACGCTCAGGCTGTTAAACGTTGTCCCTTCGAAACGGACGCCGGTAACGAGCGTGAAGCGGCCGATATCAATCGTATTCATGAGATAGCCGGCGGTGACGCGCTCGATCAAGTCGAAATTGGCTGGGTTGGTTCCGTACGTATTGCCAGTGCCGTTGTTGAAGAAGTTTCCGGGATTGGCTCTGAAGTACTGGAGGATCTTGTCCCAGCTGGCCAAGGGTCCCAACTGGTAATGTCCGCCATAATAGTTCTTATCGGTGAGGCCGGTCGGAAACGCCGCCATTGTGATCGTCGTGGGGTTCACCGCGGAGGTCGGTGAATAAAAGTTTTCGAAGGAATCGTCGAACTTGTGGGCGTTGCGAATTCTGAAGCCCATTTCGAATCGGCCGGTGTGAGATCCAGCCTGATAGAGCCGGCCCCCCGAGATTTGGGCCTGTAGATTCAGTTGGCTGGCCTGCCCGTGGTTGGCGTCCTCCACTTGAGAGAGCACGAAGTTGCTCGGGTTGTACGCTTCCGTGTAGCAGATCGGCGACCATTGTGGCACTAAGGGGTTTGTCGTGGCCGCGACGTCGTAAGTGCACTGGCTGGGCTGTGCGGCGGCATAGGTAAAAGTGTCGATCGACTCGCCGCCATTGATGGGATTAAAGACGCGGGCGCGCGAGGCCGCGAGTCCCCAATTCGAGTAGTACTTCGAAAAGACGTGGTTGCCGCCCAGCAGAACACTCGCGACCTGATAGTGGGCGGCGCGGATCTCGGTATTGAAACCAGGACAGATGGCTGTAGGATTCCCGCTGCTGTCAAGAGGGGGGCAACCCGGGGACCCAGTGTTGATATCATTCAGAGTGTAGGCCCAACGCCTGCCGGAGTCCTTGAAATCGGAAAAGAGGCCGCGAACGAACACTACCGAGGACTCTCCCAGTTTGTAATCAAGGTTTCCACCCAGTCCATAGCGGTTCCGGTTGTATTTATACTCGCGAATGTCCATGCTGGATGCAGCCGGAGTGAGATCGGTGCTCGAGACCGAGCCTGGAACCGGTTCAATATCGTTGATGCCGCGGCCGTTGTAATCATAGGAGCCACTAAGCAGTGCGCCCCAACGTTTTTGTGCGCCAAAGCGATTGCCCGTTGTCAACCCGAACTCAGAGACTGGCCGCGTGTCGATAATGGGCGTGAAGCCGCCATTCCCGAAAATGGACAGTGTTGGCCGTTCACCCGCGGTCTTGGTTACCAGATTTACGGTTCCGCCGATGGCGTCTCCGTCCTGGTTAGCCTGGAGCGTCTTATTGATCTGCACCATCTCGATCATTTCGGTGGGGACGACGTCTAGCTTCACTTGTCGGATACCGCCCTCCGGCGAAGGAACCTCGACGCCGTCAATGGTCAGATTACTCAAACGGGGCTCGGTGCCGCGGATCTGAACGTATTTGCCTTCGCCCTCATCGCGCTCCAGCGTGACCCCGGGCAAGCGGCCGACTGCGTCGGCTATATTTGCGTTAGGAAGGCTGGTGATCACCTCGGCGGGCAGAACGTTGAGAATGTTATCCGAGGTGCGCGACTCGTTAATGGCCTCGACTTCGCCATGGGCGCGTTCTACGACCACGATCACGCTGTCGCGTGCGGACGCCACGTTCATGACGATATTCAGATGCGCGATCTGGCCGGCAATCAACGTGACGGTATTGGTGGACGGTGCAAATCCGACGTAGTTCACCGTGGCGGTGTAGGTTCCCGGGGCAATGTTTGTGATGGTGAACTGCCCTTGCTCGTCAGAGACCGCTGAAGGGCCCTGTTGGAGTTCCACGCGTGCGCCCGGCAATACGGCGCCGCTGGTATCCTTCACGGTTCCGTTGATTGCGCCTCTGTCCGTCTGGGCAGCGATGGGTGCGGCCCCTACCAGGTTCAACATCAAGACTAGGAATAACGACGACACATACTTGCGCATGGCCCGAGTCCTCCTGCGGCGATGTGATGTAATGACAGGGTTTGGACACTTATACGAAAGCAGTGTTTCGCCACTATTAACCGCGTGTGAATTTCTTTTCAGAATGGGATTAATTTATTGCGGGAAAAAATACTGTGAGAACTTGATTTACCTCGTGCGGGACTAAATGGGAACACCCCCAAAGCTTGCGATTGTCGGAGATATTCTTCGCCAGCGCTGCCCCCGCTGCCGCACGGGAAACATTTTTCGCTATTCCATCTTTCGGGGATTTCCCAAGATGTACGAGCGCTGCCCGGTGTGCGAGCTCAAGTTTGATCGCGAGCCGGGCTACTTTCTGGGCGCGATGTATGTGAGTTACGGTTTGGGGATCGTGATGGTGGCGCTGATCGCGGCGCTGTTGTGGCGGGTGACCGGCTGGTGGATCACGAAAGATACCATCTGGGCCGTGGTGATATTCCTGCCGCTTGCGCCCACGATCACGCTGTTGGCCCGCGTGCTTTGGATCTACTTGGACCAAACCGTTGACCCGGAGCGCCGGCCTTAGCTTACGGCATGCCGAACGCGTACACTGCGCTCCCTGCGGCGATGGCCACGTATTCTTTGCCATCTACTGCGAAGGCCATGGGCGCGGCATAGACGGCGCCGCCCATTTGGAAGTGCCACAGCGCTTTGCCCGAGGCCGCATCCAGAGCGATGAAGTTCCCCTCGGCGTCGCCGGTGAAGACCAGGCCTCCAGCGGTTGAGAGCACGCCCGACCACGTGGGGGAGGTGTGCTCAAACTTCCACTTGATCTCTCCCGTGACGGGATCGATCGCTTTCAGAAATCCACGGTAGGGCTCGGCTTCTTCTGACGGAAAATACGCGCTGCCGTAATACGCGTGACCTGCTTCGTAAGGCTGCGGAGCCGTGCTGAAAATGTCGCACTGATCGCGCGCTGTCACATAGAACAGCGTGGTCTGCGGACTGAACGTTGGCGCCATGAAGTTCGTCGTCCCCAGCGCCCCCGGACAGACCGTGTGGCCTTCGAGTGTAGGCGATGCTTCTTTCTTCGCGATGGGACGTCCCTCGGCATCTTTGGTGTCACTCCACGTGGTCTTGCCGTAGGAGTTGGCCGAAAGCAGCTTGCCGGTGGTGCGATCGAGCACATAGAAGAAGCCGTTACGATTGGCTTGCGCGATCAGGTGCTTGCCGCCGGAGTCGATCATTACTGGAACCTGCGTCGCGTCCCAGTCATGCTCGTCGTGTTTGGTGAACTGGAAATACCAGTTCATCTTTCCTGTGTCGGCATTGAGCGCCAGCAGAGTGTTGCTGTACAGATTGTCACCGGCGCGTCCCTCGCCGCGATTCGAGGGCGATGGATTCCCGGTTGGCCAGAAAATCTGGTTCGTCACCGCGTCGTAAGTTCCCGTGTTCCACGCCGGAGCGCCGCCAATCTTCCACGAATCACCCTCCCACGTTTCATGCCCAGGCTCGCCCGGCCCCGGCACGGTGTCGAAGCGCCATTTGCGCGCGCCGGTCGCGGCATCGTAGGCGTCGATGAAGCCGCGCACTCCGTATTCGCCGCCGGAAACGCCGATCACCACCAGGTTTTTTACGGCCAGTGGAGCGACTGTGAAGCTGTATCCTTTCTGGTATTCGGCGGCGACCACGTCCCAGATCACGTTGCCTGTCTTCGTATCGAGCGCGATTACGTGCGCGTCGAGCGTGCCCAGAAAAACTTTGTCGCCCAGGATGGCGAGCCCACGGTTCACATGACCGCAGCAGGGACGAATGTCCGCCGGCACTTGATGCTGATACATCCAGATGGGCCGCCCGGTGCGGGCGTCCAGAGCGAAGGCACGGTCGTCTTGAGCAGTGGCGTAGAGAATGCCATCGGCGACGAGCGGCGTCGTCTCAAGCTTGCCCGTCGCTCCGGTTTGGTAGACCCACTTCGCGGCCAGCGAACGTGCGTTGGTGATGTTGATCTCGTCGAGAGAACTGAAGCGACGGCCAGCGTAGTCACCGGAATAGGTCAGCCAATTTTGCGGTTCTTTACTGGAATTCAGCAGGCGCTCGAAAGTGACCTGGGCGTGGCTTTGTGACGTGAAGAAGATGCTCACAACACAAACCATCGACATGCTAATGAAGATTCTCCGCCGCGTCATTTCGCCCCCACGCTGATCAGGTAAGCCACAATGTCATCCAGATCTTTATCGCTCAAAACGTCTGAGTTGTACTTCGGCATCATCGACTCCCGGGTCTTCTTGAAGGAAAGCAGCTTGTCTTTTTCGAGCAGGTAAATCTGCTCGTTCGTATCCATCATCTGCACGCTGAAGCTGTCCTCATTCAGGGCCACGCCCTTGATTTGCTTGCCGTCCGCAGTCACGACCGTGATGGTCTCGTATTCCTGGGGGAATTCTTTCGTCGACTCGGTCAATCCCCAGGCCAGACGCCGGCTGGGATTGCGCACGGAATCGATGATCGAGTCTCGCGTGCGCGAGCCGCCCACTGCCGTGAGTTCCGGTCCTACGCGGCCGCCTTTGCCCTCAACCATGTGGCATAGCGAGCAATTCGCGTCGCCGTAAAAAAGGTCCTTGCCGTGCGCGGCGTTGCCGGCGGGCTTGGCCGGGGTCTTCACTTCAACGCTGCGGATGTAGGTGATGATCTGCCAGATCTCGTCGTCGGTCATGCCGACGCCCTGGCCGTTGGTTCCGTTGGCCGGCATTACCGTGCCAGGAATGCCGTTGCTGATCACCTGAAACATCTCCGCGTCGGAGTGAACATGTTTCTTTTGGGCCCGCGTCAAGTCTGGCCCGCGGCCGCCGCCGTGGGCGCCCAGTCCGTGACAAAGTGCGCAGTTGATGCGGAACTCATACTCGCCCGCCTTGGCCGCCTTGGGATCTTTGGCCAGGGGATTTTGATCGTCCTTGGCGAAGGCCGCAGTCAGCAAAAAGAGACCCGCGCACGCGGCAACAAGATATCTCCGTCGCTCGACTTGAATCGTCAGAGACATGAATCACCTATCAGGGAATTGGCCGCATTCTACGCCAACGACATGAGATCGTCGCTTTGGAAATCTTGGACGCCTCGGCGGCGATGATTTCCGCCGGATTTCCCCCTGTCGTACATGTCCGGCGGGCATCTGGGACCCACACTTCCGGGTCTCTACACTGAATTTTGTCCCCTCAAAGTGACGATCTTTTTACATTAGCCGGCCTCTAGGCATCCAGGGACCTGGTCGAGCTAAGTTGCTGATAATTCAGCCTTTCCAGCGGAAGGCGTCGGGCTGGGGAAGGCCCAGGTGGGCGAGCACGCGGCAGGTAAATTCGCGGGCTAGTTCATCTAATGTAGCAGGCCGGTAGTAGTAGGCCGGAATGAGCGGAAAGACAGTCGCACCGGCGTCGGCTGCCCGGTACAGGTTGCGGATGTGGATTTTGTTGAGCGGGGTTTCGCGCACGCAGAGCACCAACGGACGCTTCTCTTTCAGGCAGACGTCGGCGGCGCGCTCGATTAGATGCGAAGCGATGCCGTTGGCGATGCGGGCGAGAGTGCCCACGCTGCACGGAAGCACGATCATGGCGTCGGCGGGGTAGGAACCGCTGGCCACGTTGGCTCCGATGTCAGCGTTCGATTGTTCTTTGATTTTTGTTTTGGACGAGGTGTTCGCGGTTGGCGTGGTCGCCTTTTCGCCGGCGAGGATCTGGCGAACAAGATTCGCGCGGCCCCGGATGCCGAGTTCTTCAGCCATTACGCGCAGGCCGGAGTCCGATGCGATGAAGTTCACGGTCCGAACGCGTTTATCGCGCTCGACCGCGAGCAGCAGTTGCCGCAGAAATACTGATCCGCTGGCGCCAGTGGTCGCGATGGTCAGATTTTGCGGCGGGTGATTCGGCAGAAAGCCTCCGGAGAGGCGACGCCAGCGTCACCCCGAGTTTGGAGCATAGGGAGTCGTCGCACAGGAGTCAAGGCGAAGTAAATGAAGAGAGAGCTTAGGAGTTAGAAGCTGCCTTTATGGCATCCACGGTCAATTTACGATCCCGTCGCAGCATAGCGCAACTTCACGCGTTGGCGGGAGTCGAGCGCGAAATCCGTTCTCAGGACGCGCACAGCCGCCGTAAATATCTGCGCGAGTTCAACCAGGCCTTCCGCAGCTACGATTCTGTTCTCGACTCGCAACAGGTTCAGAATGCTCTGCACGCCGCCGACGTGGTTCTGATCGGTGACTACCACGCTCTGCCCGGCGCGCAGCGCTATGCAGCATCGCTGCTCGAGCAGCGCGCTCTGGTGGGGGATCGCCCGGTTGTGCTGGGAGTGGAAACCATCTTTGCCCGCGATCAACACATCCTCGAAGAGTGGTGGCGCCGTGAGATTGATGAAAGCGAACTCCGCCAGCGCATCCGCTTCGATCTCGATTGGGGATACGATTGGAAGCCGTTCCACGAACTGCTGGTCGCCGCCCGCGACCACAGTGAGGCCATTTATGGCCTCGATTGCATGCCCCGCGAAAATCTGCGCAAGATTGGCGCGCGCGACCGTCACGCCGCCGCGAAGCTTGCCGAAATCCGCGAGCGCCATCCTAACGCGGTGATCTTTGTGCTATTCGGCGAATCGCACCTCGCTCCCGGACATCTGCCGCGCGTGCTGAGCAAAGCAATGCCGGGCGCCAGAATTCTCACCGTGTTGCAGAACATAGACGCGCTGTATTGGCGCGCGGCGGGTGAGCGCGCCGACAAGGTCGACGCGGTGCGCGTAAGTGACGACGTCGTGTGCGTTTTCAACGCCACGCCGCTCGAAAAATATGAAAGCTACCGCCTGTTTCTCGACCAGTGGAGCCGCTGCGACAGCGGTCCCGACTTCGCGCCTACTATTTACAATCTGATTGACAGCCTGGCCAGCTTTCTCGAAATCAATCGCTACTCGCCGCATAACGGCACCCAGCCCAAGTTTCTCGTCGACATGCTGCCCGAGGTGCACGGCAACTCCTCAGACGCGATGCTGCGCCGCCTACTCTCGCGCAAAGGCATTAGCGAGCAGCAACTGGAAACCATGCTGGCCAGCGTGGAAGAACGCGGCAGCGCATATCTTCCTCAAGTCAATGCCTTCCACATCCGCGAATTTCAGATGATGCACGCCGCCGAAGATGCGGCGCGATTTCTGCATCACGCCTGCCGCGGTCTGCCCGAGCTACTGAATGGGCACGGCGCAAACGGTGATGAGGTGAACAACGGCGCGGGCCGGGCGAATGACATCTTCTACACGCGGGTGATCGAACATGCTATAGCTTATTTCGGCTCGCGCGTGCTCTATCCTTCACGGCCGGCGCCCGAGACGGAAGATTTGCCGGCGCTGAAGCGCGCCGCGTTTGAAAAAGCTGCGCAAGTGGCCATCCGAGCCGATGTGCAGAGGTTTGAATCGATCGCGCGAGAGTGGGGATACCGCATCGGAAGCCATATCTACGATGTCTACCTGGCAGGCAAGGTGAAGCCGAGCGGCCTGCGCCGGCTGTTTCTTGCTCATCTCAACGAGCCAGGTTTGGCCCGCAAAGTCTGCACTGCCGTGATCGCGAAGATACGCTCCGCATCAAAGTAGCGCAGTCGGCGGGACGCCGGCGCTACGATCTACGCTGCGAGCCGTCGCGAATGCTAATCTAGAACGCGCCTGTGAACGCCGAATCCATCCGTAAACTTTTCGAGCAGGTCCGCCGGGGCACGCTCACGCCTGACGACGCGGTCGACCGTCTTCGCCATCTGCCGTTTGAAGACCTCGGCTTTGCCAAGGTGGACCACCATCGCTCGCTGCGCGCGGGCATGCCTGAAGTGATTTTCGGGGAGCGCAAGACTCCATCACAGGTGGCGCAGATTTTCGCGCGCCTGGCCAGGCATGGAGGCAACGTCCTGGCTACGCATGCCGACAAACAACAGTTCGCCGCTGTGAAGAAAAAAGTACGCGCCGCGGAATATCGCGAACTGGCGCGGGCGATCGTGCTGCAACGCGATCCGCACACCTACGGAAAGGGAATGGTCGCAGTGGTCTCAGCCGGAACCAGCGACATCCCGGTGGCTGAAGAAGCGGTCGTGACGGCCGAACTCATGGGGAACACAGTCGAGCATTTCTACGATGTCGGCGTCGCTGGGATTCATCGTCTGCTCGCTAATCGCGAGGCCCTCACTAAGGCCCGCGTCGTGATTGTCTGCGCTGGCATGGAAGGCGCGCTGCCCAGTGTTGTGGGAGGATTGGTCGGCGTTCCTGTGATCGCGGTGCCCACCAGCGTCGGCTATGGTGCGTCGTTCAAGGGGTTGACCGCGCTGCTTGGCATGTTGAATTCCTGTGCGTCGAACGTGAGCGTGGTGAACATCGACAACGGATTCGGTGCCGGATATGTGGCGTCGTTGATCAACCGGCTACCGTGAATCCCAACCACGCTGTCTGTAATCAACTCAAGTACAATGCCTAGCACACTTTCTGCCGAAGCCAAGAGGCTGATAGACCGTCCCAACTTTGCGCACCTCGCCACACTGATGCCTGACGGATCGCCCCAGTCGACGCCAATCTGGACTGGCCGGGAGGGTGATCACATTGTCATTTGCATGTCCGAGAGATCGTTGAAGGGGAGGAATACGAAGCGCGATCCGCGAGTTGCATTGTCGATTGTGGACTTCGACAATCCCTATGAAGAAATTCAGATTCGCGGCCGTGTGATCGAACACCGGCCCGACCCAGATCTGAAAATCATGGACCCCATTTCGCACAAATACACAGGAAAGCCTTTCCCTATGAGAAATCCGGATGGACGCGTGGCCTTGATCATTAAAGTGGAAAAGGAACGCTACACAAGACTTCCCCTTCAACACACCCCGCCGAAATGAAGAAAGGGCGCGGCTTACGCCGCGCCCCAGCTGTCACCGCCACATCAACTTACATCCCTGGCTGATCCGCCGGATTGCCTTTGACCTCCAGCTTGTTCTCCACGCTGAAGGCGCCGAAGACCTGGCCGGCTCGGAGTCCGGCAATCGTCTTATCCATGGTGTTATCCACAACGCCGTAGAGCGTTACGTGACCGTTCTCCACAATGATGCGAATCGGCCGCGCCGGATCGATCGCGTACCTGCTCAGCACCGGGTCGCGGTAGATTGCACGTGCCGTGCGCAAACGGATGCCATCGTCAAAGATTGACACTGGCTCGATCGAAATGTTTGCGACCACGTCCTTCACTCCGGGCATGTTCGCGATGTCTGACATGGCCTCGTCGCGGCCCACGCCGGTCCGATCTTCGCCTTCTACTGTGACCACGCCGTCCTTGACGCCGAGCGCGAAATAGTCGAACGTGCTGTCATAGCCTTCGCGCACGTAGGTCAGCTTCGTAGACAGTTTCTGTTCCAGTTGCTGATCGGGAACGTTCGGCCCCACCACCGTGATCAGGTTGCGCACACCTTGCACGCTCGCAGTTTTTCGAGCGAGTTTGGCTGCGTCCAGTTTGCGCTGGTAGAGGTCAACCGTGCCGGTCAGGGTCACGATGCCGTCTTCCACGCTGGACTTCACGTTGACGAACTTCTTCTTCGCTTCCAGCTTCTGCGTGACAGCGGTTTGAATTTGACTGTCGTAGCGGGCCGCAGCGGGAGTTTGCGCGAATAGCGTCGCGCTCAACAATCCCACGGCCAGCATACCGCCTATAGCTTTCGATCCTTTCTTTGATTGCAACACAGGTCACCTCCGACCCTTTGACGAAACTTTACGATCTAACTGCCTGGTTAATTCATTCGATGCCTGGGGATGAATGCGAGATGCACAAGTGCAGGCGCGGCGCAGAGGATTTACTGCCGCAACTTTTTCGGCGCGGAGGGGTTACACAGATTAGGGATTAGTGCGCTTAGCGCTTGCGGCTTCGAGCGGGCGTAGTCTTTCCGCGCCGGCTGGGTTTCGATTTGCTCCGGCTCCCGAAGACGCGCGCGAATATCTTGTCGACGTTCTGCAACTGGCGCGACAGGTCGAAGGCGTACTCAATCTGCTTGCGGGGAACTTTCCCCGTAATTTCCTTGTCGGCCAGCACGAGCTGGTGAAAGTCCAAACCTTCCTTCCACGCACGCATGGAATGCGCCTGCACCGCCCGGTAGGCATCTTCGCGGGAGACGCCGTGCTCCACCAGATCGAGCAGTAATTGCCCGCTGAAGATTAGTCCGCCCGTGCTTTCCAGATTGGCCTTCATCCGCTCCGGGTAGACGAACATTGTTTCAATCAAGTTGGAAGTTTTGTTGAGCAGATAATCCACCAGCGTAGTTGAATCGGGCAGAATCACACGCTCCGCCGACGAATGCGAAATGTCGCGCTCGTGCCACAACGCAACGTTTTCAAACCCCGCCTGCGCATTGCCGCGCACTACCCGCGCCAGACCGCTGATCTGTTCGCTGGTCACCGGATTCCGCTTGTGCGGCATCGCGGAGGATCCTTTTTGCTTTTCGCTGAAAAATTCCTCGGCCTCACGCACTTCGGTGCGCTGCAGGTGCCGAATCTCGGTTGCAATTTTATCGAGAGTCGAAGCAATCACCGCGAGCGTCGCGAGATACTGCGCATGACGATCGCGCTGGATCACTTGCGATGAAACCGCCGCCGCCTTCAGGCCCAGACGCGCGCAAATCTTCTCTTCGAGTTCCGGCGTGAGATGCGCGAAGATTCCCACCGCGCCAGAAAACTTTCCGACGCGCATGTCTTCGGCGGCCGCGTCGAAGCGCACGATGTTGCGCTGCGTCTCCGAATACCAGTTCGCGATCTTGAAGCCGAACGTGATCGGCTCAGCGTGGATGCCGTGCGTGCGCCCCACCATCGCCGTGTCTTTGAATTCCCAGGCGCGGCGTTCCAGCACTTCCGCCAGTCGCTCCAAATCCTGCGCGATCAACGCCGACGCCTGCTTGATGAGCAACGCCTGTGCCGTATCGACAACGTCGTTGGAGGTAAGGCCGTAATGAAACCAGCGCGCATCTGGGCCCACGATCTCAGCCACGGCCGTAGTGAAAGCGATCACATCGTGGCGCACCTCGGCCTCGATCTCGTGAATGCGTTCGACGCTGAAATCCGCACGCTCACGAATCGCTCGCGCCGCCGCCTTCGGCACCATGCCAGCCTCAGCCAGAGTCTCGGTGGCAGCGACTTCCACGGCCAGCCAGGTGCGGAAGCGATTCTCGTCGCTCCAAATGCGGCCCATTTCCGGGCGGGTATAACGCGGAATCAAAGCGGATGCTCCTTGCAGTCGACGCGGATGAAAGCGGACAGAAGATTCTAAATGGAGTGAGGAAAAGAGGCCAGCGCTGGCACCTTCCCACCCAAACGGCATACAATACTGATTCGAGTCCCGCTATGTCGCCCGCTCCAGAAGATTTGACCATCATCAAAGATGACATGATCGCCTTCATCGAAGGCCATGGCATGAATCGTTTCCACGGCTATGTGGATTACGACGAGGTACAGTGCGTCATGTGGGAGATGGGCACGAATCCCGATGGCTGGAAGGACTTCGTCGAACTGGCCAAGAGCGCCGGCGCTCCGTTTCTGACCATGCATTCCTGGAAACTGGAGCGCGAGGAACTGGATGAACTGGTCGAGCGGCTGAACCACTCCGACTTTTCTGACAGCGACGACGTGGAAGACGCACGCTGGCTGCGCGCCCACGTGGGCAAGGTTGGATTCTTGCAGCTAGGCTGGGCTTATCAGGGATCGATGTTTCTGTGCGAAGTGAGCACCGATTGGTACGACCGCTACCAACGCCTGCTGGAGGTGTCGGAAGATTTCGGCGGCATCCCCATCGACGAACCGGACCAGGACGACGAGGGCTAAGATAAGTGCGCTGGGAACTGGCTGGCGAGGATCCAGTTCGTGTGCAAGCCCTGGCTGCGGCTCTACACGAATTGCCGCTGCCGATTTCGAACCGCGCGCGCCATTCCACCGGGCGAGGTAGTCCGCTTCAAACCCTGGCGCACTTGCTCACCCGCCGCGGCTTGGCCGAGCCTGACGACGCGGCCCGCTTTCTTCTTCCTTCTATTACACACCTGCACGCGCCTGAAGAGATGACAGGACTGCGCGCCGCGGTTGATCGCATCGACGCGGCCATCGAGCGCCAGGAACCCATTCTGATCTACGGCGACTATGACGTTGATGGCACGATGGCGGTCATCATTCTCAAAACTGCCATCGAACTCTGCGGGGGCGCAGCTGACTTTCATGTGCCTCACCGCATTCGCGAGGGTTATGACCTGCGCGACGACGTGATCGAGAACGCGGCAGCAAACGGAATTCGCCTCATCATCAGCGTTGACATGGGCATCCGCGCCTTCGCGCCGGCCGAGACCGCGCAGCGGTTGGGTGTCGACCTCATCGTCACCGACCATCACCTACCCGGCCCGGATGGCGTGCCGCGCGCGCGGGCCGTGGTCAATCCGAATCAGGCGGGATGTGAATATCCGTACAAGCAGCTTTGCGGCGCAGGCGTGGCGTTCAAAGTCGCCCAAGGATTGATGCAACGCCGCCTCGACGAAAAAGACCAGGCGCGCATGTTGCGCTCGTTCATGAAAGTTGTGGCGATCGCGACCATCGCCGACTCGGTGCCGCTGACTGGCGAGAATCGCGTGTTCGCAAAGATTGGACTCGATGAACTTCGGCGTGCGGTAAATCCGGGACTGAAGGCGCTGCTCGAAGTGGCGCAGATTTCGAGCAAGCGTCCGCCAACTTCCACCGAAGTTGCGTTCCGCATCGCGCCGCGCATCAATGCCGCCGGCCGCATGGACATCGCCCGCGACGTGATTGATCTATTCAGCGCGAGGGATGCGGATCGAGCCCGCCTCCTGGCCGGGAAGCTCGACCGGCTCAATGCCGAGCGCCAGGAGGAAGAGCGCCGAATTCTGCGCTCGATCGAAGAACGCATCGCCGGCGATCCGGCGCTGTGCGAGGCCTATTGCATTGTGGTGGACGGCGAGGGTTGGCATCGCGGCGTAATCGGCATCGCCGCCACGCGCGTGGTCGAGCGCTATCACCGGCCCGCGCTGATTATCTCGCGCGAAGGTGCGGAAGCTTTCGGTTCCGGCCGCTCCATTCGTCCGTTTCATCTGCTCGAAGCCATCGAGGCGTCGCACAATCTTTTCACGCGCTACGGAGGGCACTCGCACGCCTGCGGATTCGCCATGCCGTCGGCGAACGTGGCGCAACTGAGGGCGGAGCTCGACGCGTTCGCGCGAACAAAGCTGAGCCAGTCGGATTTCGATCCCGTGCTCGACGTTGAAGCGGAACTGGACCTCGACGAAATTACTCCTGGGCTGTATCAGGCGTTGCAATTGCTGGAACCGCACGGAGCGGGAAATCACGAGCCCGCATTCGCGGCGCGTGGCGTCCGGATAATCGCCCCACCCAAGATTCTGAAAGACAAGCACATCAAGCTGAAGCTGAAGGCGGGAGAGGACACCCGCAGTAACGAATTCACTCCCGAAGCTACCGGAAAAGAAGAGCTCTCGGCAGTCGCAATTCTGGCGACGCCGAACTGCCATCCGGATGCCGCAGCCATAAGGCGCGGAGAGAAAGCCGAAGCCAAAGGCTTTCAACTGAGAACTGAGAACCGAGAACTGAGAACTGCTAACACTGTCTTTGATGCCCTGGGCTGGCACATGGCCGAACGCTTGCAGCAGTCGCCGCTTCTGGCCGGCGACGCCATTGACATCGCCTTCACCATCGGCCACAACGACCATCCCGACTTCGGCGGGCTGGAACTCACGCTGCGGGATTTCAAGACCCAAAAGGGAGCGCCCGCTCGTTTGGATTAGACTGATCCCAGCATGCCGCTCCCCATCTACCGCCTCCGCCGCTGGCTGGCTGTGATCGCCGTGCTGTTCATCGCGATGGTGGCCGGCACCTATTTCTACGCTCGCATGCGCCTTCGCAATGTGCTGAAGGAAGTTCCCAACAAGATTGGAATCGACATCAAGCAGACCGCGAATGGCTTTCAATTCTCCAAGTCCGACGGCAAACGAACGCTGTTCACGGTCGAGGCCAGCGACCTTAAACAATTCAAGCTGAATGGGCGCGCCGAACTGCACAACGTCAGCATCATTCTTTACGGCCGCGATTCCTCCCGCTTCGACCAGATTTACGGCGACGACTTCACCTACGACAAGAAATCGGGCGACGTTACGGCCAGCGGCGACGTGCAGATCGATCTCGAGGCCAACCCGACTGGTCTCACTGGTCCTGACCAGGGCACGCCCAAGGAACTCAAGAATCCCATCCACCTCAAGACCCGTGACCTGGTCTTCAACCAGAATAGCGGCGACGCTTCCACCAACTCGCGGGTGGATTTCCGCACGCCGCAGGCCAGCGGGTGGGCCTTGGGTGTGCAGTACTCCGGCAAGAGCAATACGCTCACGCTGGTGTCACAGATTCATGTGACGCTGGCTGGTCAGGATGCCGCCAGCCTCTCTGCCACGCATGGCATCATCACGCGCGATCCCCGCGCAATTGTCCTCGACCATCCCCGCATGGAACGAGAAGGCGGAATGCTGCTAGCGGAGCAGGCCACGTTCTTTCTGGGGCCGGACAACGATGTGCAGCGCGTGCTGGCCACAGGGAACGTGAACGCGGAATCGGCCGGACAAGAGGCTGACCCGATGCGCGCCCGCGCCGATCAAGCGGAGATGCTTCTTGCCGGCAAGCAGAATCTACTGCACACAGCGACGTTAACCGGCAATGTCCGTGTCGAACGCACCGGATCGCAGCCGATGCAGGGCGATGCCGGGCGCGCGATCCTGGATTTCAAGGGCCAGAACCAGCTCCAGAAAGTGCATGCCACGGAGGGAGTCCGCCTGGCGCAGCATGCTGCCGGCACAGCTGCAGTTGCGGCAAATGCATCCCCGCCGCAGGATTTCGACATCACGGCGCCGGTCATCGACTTCTTTGTAGCCGGGGGACGCCGTCTGGATCATGCCGAAACCTCTGGCGCGGCGCAGATCACGATCACACCGGCTCAGGCGTCGATTCCGCTTAACGCCAAAACTTCCCCGCAACCCGCCGCCCAACGCACCGTCATCACTGCCGGTCGCTTCGATGCCAAGTTCGCGGCGACTCCCAACGGTTCGAGCCGGCTAACTTCGGTCCATGGCGCCCCCGACGCGAGGATCGTGAATCTTGCTCCGGGATTGCCTGACCGCGTCAGCACCAGTCAGACGCTCGACGCCGCGTTCCTTCCTGAAGGCGGGATTGCCTCCATCATCCAGCAGGGATCTGTGGCCTATACAGATGGCCAGGCTCCAGAGAAACGCACGCAAGCCTGGGCGGACAAGGCGCTCTACACTCCCGCTGACCGGATTCTGGTGCTTAGTGGCAGGCCCCGCGTTGCCGAAGGAAGCATGGTCACTACGGCGAAGACCATCCGCATCAATCGAGCCACCGACGATGCTTTCGCCGACGGAGACGTCAAGAGCACCTACAGCGAACTTAAAGAGGACCCGACCGGCGCGCTGCTGGCATCTTCTTCGCCGATCCACGTGACCGCAGCCACCATGACGGCCCACAACTCTCCCGCAGTCGCGCTCTACCAGGGCAACGCGCGCTTGTGGCAGGATGCGAACGTCATTCAAGCCCCGTCGATCCAGTTCGACCGGGACCGCCGCTTCCTGGTCGCCCAGGGAACTGCCGCACAACCGGTCTCCACGGTGCTGGTTCAGGCGAAATTAAATCAGCCAGAGAGCAAAGCGGAACAGAAAACAGCCACAAAACCTGAGGAAAAGCCCTCCGCGACCAGCCCGGTGACCGTGACTTCGGCTCGGCTCACCTATGCCGACGCCGAGCGCCTGGCCCACTATGAAGGTGGAGTCCTCGCCAAAGGCTCGAACTTCACCGAGTCCTCCAAGACCGTTGACGCCTACCTCGTTCCCCGAAGCCAAACCTCAAGCAATCAGGTACTTGCCGGGCCGGGACGCCTCGACCACATGATCGCCAAAGGCAACGTTATCGTCCAACAACCTACCCGTCGAGCCGAGGGCCAAACCTTGGTTTACACCGCTTCGGACGACAAATTCGTGCTCACCGGCGGACCGCCTAGCATTTTTGATGCCGAACGGGGCAAGATTACCGGTGTATCGTTGACTTTCTTTAGGGCCGATGATAGGGTGCTGGTTGAAGGCGAAGCAAGTACTCCTGTGGTAACTCAGACGCGAGTGGCCAAATAAAGAAGACAAATGGCAAGATAAATGCGTACCCTGGCCACAGATGAGATTGGCAAGTCGTATCGTGGCCGGCGCGTCGTAAATGGTGTCAGTCTGCGGGTCGAGCAGGGCGAAGTGGTGGGTTTACTTGGCCCCAACGGCGCCGGCAAGACAACAACTTTCTACGCCATAGTTGGCCTGATCCCCCCTGATACTGGCCGCGTGTTGTACGACGGTCAGGACATTACTGACGTTCCCATGTATCTGCGGGCGCGCCAGTACGGCATTAGTTATCTCCCTCAAGAAGCATCGATTTTTCGCAAACTCACGGTTGAGGAAAACATCCTCGCGGTGTTGGAGGCGCAGCCTATGTCCTGGCACGAGCGCCGCGAGAAGATGGAAAAATTTATTGATGAACTTGGCTTGGAGCACATCCGGCAGAACCGCGGTTATGCCTTATCCGGTGGCGAGCGCCGGAGGGTCGAAATTGCCCGCTGCCTGTGCATCAGTCCAACCTTCATTTTGCTGGATGAACCGTTTTCCGGGATCGACCCCATTGCTGTATTAGACCTGCAAAAGATAATCAGCAGTCTGCGGGCCAGCGGCATTGGAGTGTTGATCACGGATCACAACGTGCGCGAAACATTATCGGTAACCGACCGCGCCTACATCATCGACGACGGCCGAATCTTCCGGCAGGGCCAACCCGAGCAGTTGGCAGCCGATCCGGAAGTGAGAAGGGTGTATTTGGGGGAGAGTTTTTCGCTGGTGTGAAAAAGTCAGTGGTCAGTGTCCAGTGGTCAGTGGCCAGTTGTCGAAACAAAGACGACTCGTTCAATGACTGACCACTGACCACTGACCACTGACCACTGACTTTTATGGTTCTTCTTCAACACAAACTGAGCGTCAAGCTGTCGCAGCGCCAGATCCTCACCCCGGGTTTGGTGCAGATGGTTTCCGTGCTCGCGCTCAACAAGCTTGAACTCAAGGACATGATCAACGCCGAGATGGTCGAGAACCCGGTTCTCGAAGAACTGGAAGATTCCGTTCCGTTGATCGATGAGATCGGCCGCAAAGAAGAGGATCGCGACCGCGTCACCGCCAAGACTTCCACAGACGAAGCGCCCATCACCGCCGAAAAGAAAGATCCATTCGAAGAGATCGATTTCGGATCTTTCTTCCAGGACTACCTCGATCCCGGCTACCGCACCCGCGGCGAGATGGAGGACATTGAGCGCCCGTCGTTTGAAAATTTCCTCTCCAAGCCAACCAATCTCACCGACCACCTCGCCTGGCAACTGGGTGCTCTAAGCCTGCGCCGCGAAGTGCGCGAGGCTGCCGAGCAGATTGTCGGCAACCTCAACGAAGACGGTTACCTGATCGCCAGCGACGAGGAGATGCTGGGCATCGCTCCACCGGCGGCTCCGGAAGCCGACGCCGAAGCCGCCAAAAATATCATCAGCGAAGCCGCTGCTCTGGGATTGGGAGCAGAAGAACCAATGTCTGGAGAAAGCGAGGTAACGTCGGGCGAAGCAGGTTTCGACGACACCATTGCTACGCCCGACTTGAACGACCTGATCGGCGCGGCCGCGGATGCGTCCGATGTTTCCGCCATCCATGCGGCTGCTGAGGATGTTTTCGCCAAGCCCGACAGTCTGCCCGCAACTTCGCCGGCTGAAACCTCTTTCGGCTCGCGCAACGGAGATTCCGCCGCCGCCGCAGCCCCCGCGCCCATCGCCGCTCCTCCGCGCCCCGTCCAGAAATCAAACTTCACGCCCGCCGATCTCCAGGAAGCCCTCGAAGTGATTCGCCAGCTCGACCCTCCGGGCGTGGGCTGCCGTACTCTCCGCGAATGCTTGCTGACTCAGTTGCGCCATCATCAGCAACAGCTCACGCAACAGAAAAACGGCGAGAAAAATGGCAACGGCACCGCACAAGTCTTGCAGGATGCCATCGCCGTCGTCGACCAGCACCTGCGCGCAGTGCAAAGCAAGCAGCACAAAGAAATCGCCAAAGCCATCGGCCGACCCGCTGATGCCGTGCAGCAGGCCATCGACTACATCCGTACTCTCGATCCGCGCCCCGGCCTGCAATACAACAAAGTCACGGCGCGCCTGATCGAGCCCGACGTCGCTTTCATCAAGCACGGCGACGAGTGGCTGGTGCTGATGAACGACGATGACCTGCCGCAACTCCGCCTCAACCCGGCCTACAAGAAGCTCGTCACCCGCGACACCAACGACAAGAACACCCGCGACTACGTGAAAGAGCGTTACAAGAGCGCCATCCAGCTCATCAAGAACATCGAACAGCGGAAGCAGACCATCACCAAAGTCTGTTACTGCATTGTCGCCCGCCAGCAGGATTTTCTGGAAAAAGGCATCGACCAGCTAAAGCCGATGATGATCAAGGAGGTGGCCGAAGAAATCGGAGTGCATCCTTCCACCGTGAGCCGAGCCGTGGCCAGCAAATACGCCCACACGCCACAAGGCGTATTCGAGTTGCGCTACTTCTTCAGTGAGAGCGTGCAGGGGCCCGAGGGCGGCAACACGTCGCTGCTCATCCTCAAGCGCCGCGTCAAGAAGCTGATCGAAGAAGAAGACCCCGGCCGCCCGCTCACCGACGAGCAACTCACCCGCATCCTGCAATCGCAAGGCATTCAAGTAACGCGCCGCACCGTGGCGAAATATAGGGAGGACATGCGCATCCCGAGCACCCATCAGCGCAGAGTGAAAGAGTGATTTACCCTGTGGACCTCTGTGTCCTCAGTGTTAAAGATTTTGATTTCTGCAACCGATAAAATAAAAAGCTGTCCCCAAAAGATAAGCAAGACCTAAGGAGGGCCGCTAGTGAACGTGGAATACACCGGCAGGCACTACGAAATCACCCCCAACATCCGCAAAGAAGTAGAAACTGGCCTCACCAAACTCCGCAAAATCCTCGGCGACAGGTTCGACGCCAACGTGATCCTCACCGTAGAAAAGCATCGCCACAAAGCCGAAATCACCATCAGCCCGCGCAACGGCCCGCTGGTCGGCCTGGCCCAGGCCCGGGACATGGCCATTGCCGTCAGCCAGGCCCTCGACCACCTCGAGAAGCAGGCGGTGAAATACAAAACCCGCTGGCAATCGAAGAAGCGTTCGGCCCGCAAGAGCGAGGAAGTAAAGAAGTGGAACGGCCACTCGCCGCAAGAGGCCGCCACCGTGCTGACCGCCGTAGGCCTGACGGAAAAGACCGCTGTAGCAGTAGCCGTGCACCGCTATCCTCCGGTGGCAAGGACCACAGAGGTCCACCTCGTTCGCTCCGACGAAGCCGTAGCCATGCGGCCCATGACCCTGGAAGAGGCCATCAAAGAAGCCCACTTCCGCGACCGCGACGTCTTCGTCTTCCGCGACCCCAAAGGCAAAGTAATGGTCCTGCACCGCACCCGCGACGGCAAGATGGAACTAATCGAAGCCCCATAGCAGAGACGAGATTCTACTGGTGACCTTCACCGTTATGGAAGAGACTAGGCTCGATCAGCCCGGACTCAGCCTGCCTTGTCGGGATCAACGTTTTAGCTTCGGACTTGAGTCGGGGTTTTCGCGGGATGTGCTCCAGTCCGGGAAGAATTGTGCAATGGAATGCGTAACGAAGGCAGGTCTTTGTCGCCGCCTCCCTCGGAGAGTGAACATGATAGCAAGTAAAAATCCTGTCAAAGCTCCGAGGAATGCTTCTGTAACTGAGAGGCTATTGAACGTTCGCAGCCCCTGGTTGGTCAGAATGAATCCGGTATATGCCATCGCTACCGTCCAGAGAATTGCGCGAACCAGGAACATCGGGGATCACCTCCTGATGAGCAAATATTGCCACAATTCGCCTTGCGGTTATGTATATTTTTTTGGCATACCGTCTAATCAGCGGCGGACGTTTCGGGAGAATTGCCTTTGAGCAAGAGGTTGATGTAGCAGGTCTCGTGAACGGCTTTACCCTCTTCGTCCGCAGCCGTTTCAATCCCAAGTTTAAGGGCTCCTTTGCAGATGCGACAGGTCATTTGAAAATCGCATGCCTCCGCAAGCCACGATAGCCCACTCGTCGCTGGAGTCGCATTTCGGACCCGCTTTTCGATGACCAATGGATAGCTGGCGAAGCGCGCTCGAAGGCTTTCGATGTGCTGGCGCAACGCGACCCGAAGTTCGACGAGAATTGACCTGAATTCCTCTTCGTCCTCCTTTGCAGCAAGAAGCTGCGTGCAGAGTCTGCGGATCTTGTCTTCCATACGAAGCATGGCGCTACCGCATCGGTAGACACAGTGGCGCGGACGTAGAGTAACGGAAGCAACCCAGTCTTGCTCTACATTGCTCCCTGTAGAAACCACTCCCCAATCCCGTATACTCGGCTTTCTGTTGAGAAGGCCGCGCCATGCTGCATTGGTAAGAAGTTGCTCGCGATTACCAACCCATTTGGCCCATCCGCTCAAGGATGAGCACGCTGTAGCGATTCATGCGCTCAGGCCGTCGCCTCAGGGGGGCCGGCAGAATCGCTGCGAGCCGCGCGGCCTGTTCCCGGCCGACATTCCGGGGCGCGGTTCCGTAGTGGTAACGACACGCCGAGTCGGCGCCATAAATACCAGGGCCCCATTCAACCACGTTGAGATAGATCTCCAGAATGCGCCGCTTGCCGAGGACGAGTTCAGCCACCGGCACCAGTGTGAACTCCGCACCCTTGCGGAGCACAGATCGGCCAGTTCCGAAAAATAGGTTTTTCACAAGTTGCTGCGTAATGGTGGAAGCTCCGCGAGTGCGGCCGCCTTCCAAATCGTCTTCAGCGGCGATTTGGATCTCGTGCCAATCAAACCCATGGTGCTGGTAGAAGCGCGAGTCCTCGGCGGCGATTACAGCGTGCTGCAGATCAGGCGAGATTTGGCTGAGCGGAATAAATTTGTAGCGTTCGCGATACGGCGTGTTGCGAATCCAGGCCTGCAAGCGGCGCTGGATGTGCACCGCGGTTGTCGGTGGGTCGATCCACCGGGCGGCCACAAGCATCAGCGCGGCCAGCGACCAGAGAAGCACCACGCCGATGGCAAGCCATCGAACGAAGGTTCGGAGACGACCTTTGCGAGGCGGGCTCTTGGGTTGTAGGTCTGGCTCTTCAGTCACATTTCAGAATAATAGACTTGGCTGGGTTGCCGCTGATGTCCCGGTGGTAAAGTTGGCCTCATGGCCGGCACCACAAATCCCGAAAGCTTTGAGGAGATTGTCGAGTGGGCCTACGGCACCCTGCCGCAGAAGATCAGGGACCTGCCAGATTTCCCCGGCATTCAGGTCGTCGACGAACCTCCTGCCGACGTATTCAAGGACATGTCGACCAGAAAGAAATGGCGCCGCGGAACCGAGTTATTGGGCTTGTACAGCGGCACTTTAAGGACGAAACGTTCGCACACCCAGGTGCAGTATGCCCCCGACTTGATCTTTGTTTTTCGCGGCCCCATCCTGCGCTGTTCCCAAGGAGATTTGCGCGCCGAAGTGAAACGCGTGGTCTGGCATGAGGTCGCCCACTGGCTCGGCTACGAGACCGAGGAGCAGGTGCAAGCCCTGGGTTTATGAGCGTCACCAAGTCGCCACGCTCCGATTCTCGCCATGAGCATGACCCACGGTTGTAAGGGTGTTCCTCGGAACAATCCACTACCGAACCTGCATCCCGAATGGCTCGTAATCCGGGGCGATTGACACCTCCTCGAAGCAGTGGCCTTTGTGCGTGTTCCAGCGGGTAGGACCAAATTCTGAAGGTTCGAGCCTCTGCAACAATTCATGGTGCAACGTTCTTGCCCGGCTGCATTATGGAAGGTAGTGCCTCTGGCGACTCATGGCCAACAACGAACGACAGCACCCGCCGGATCGTTCGAATACCCCTCAGGCATTTGGCCTTCTTTACGAGCAGCATTATTCGCAGATCTTCGGCTACGTCTATCGCCGCATTCTACATTGGGAAACCGCACAGGACATTACAGCCGAGGTCTTCCTCAAGGCCTACAGGAGTTTCTGGACATTCCGCTGGAGTTCCATCCCCATCGGCGCATGGTTCTACCGCATCGCTACTAACGAAGTAAACATGTACTTTCGCGGTGGGAGGTTCAAGCGCGATGTCTCGTTGACAGAGCTACTCGACGAAAAAGGATTCGACGCGCCTGACGCAAAGACAACAGACATCGAAAAGCTCAACGCCGAGCGGGAGTTGCAGCGGTCTCAAGACTTCCTTTTGGTCCAGTCGTGCCTGAGATCGTTGCCCGCCAAATACCAGGACGTGATCTCCCTGCGCTACTTCGAAGGCAAGAGCATCCGCGAAATCTCCGAGATCCTGGGAAAGCGCGAAGGGACCATTAAGAGTCTGCAGTCCAGAGGCCTGGATAGGATAAGAAAAAAATTGCCGCTGGATGCAACCGAATGAACCCCTCGGCATTTTCATTTCAGACGACGGAAGGCAATCGTGAAACCAGATCCGATCGAAGCACGGCTCAGTAAGATCGTGATACCGCAGGTTACAAGCGAGGCCCACAAGAGTCGGTTGAAGCTCGCGCTGCTGGACGCCCGCAGGTCGGCCTGGTGGGGTACGCTCCTGATCGCTCTGCCGGCGGTCTTCTTGACCGCTGTATTTCTACAATATGGTCTCGGTGTGGGACCGTTTTTCGAGCCACTGGAGCGCTTCATTTTCGCTCCGATCCGACATTCCGGCGTTCCATGGCTCGAGCCTCTGCTCCTGTTCGTTCTGCCTTTGATCGCGCTGGTGGTCAACCTGCTGTCCATCACCCATTTCAGCACGGCACCCTCGCGCGATGAAATCGTGGTCACAGTGGCGTTGAAGCGGCGTTGGTGGAACTGGGTCATTGTTGGTCTCAGCGCCGTGATTGTCGCTGTGATCTTTCTGTATGCCCTGAAAGGTGACCGCTAGCATGAGTGCGCGGTTTGTGCTGCTCGCCGTCCTGTCTGGGCACATTGTGCCCGGGGCAGCAACCACTTACCGGCAACAATCTGGACCGGTTTGCTGAGGATCATCTCCGCAGGCGCATCGGTGAGACGGTGGCCAGCGCCTCCGTAGTCTTCGTCAATGAAAGCGGCGTCCTGCTGGAAAAGTCGCTCGGCTACGCCAAGCCTGCCAACCGAATACTGGCCGATCCGCGCCAGACCGTATACCAGATCGGTTCGAATTCGAAGCTGTTTGTCACCCTGGCGGCGATGCAACTCTGCGAACAGAACAAGCTGGACCTGAACGCTGACATCAGGAACTATCTGCCTGGCCTGGTTATAAAGAACCGTTTCCCCCTACCGGTCACCATGGCGCAACTGCTTACCCACACCAGTGGAGTCGAGGACAGAAAACTCGGCCGCACCCAGCCGTTTGACCAGCCACTGATGACCCTGCACGAATTTTTCGAGCGTTTCCCGCCAGTGGTCGCGTACCCTCCCGGCGAGCAACTGAACTATTCCGGCAACGGAATGACTCTGGCGGCCCATGTTGTGGAAGCGATCTCCGGTGAGCCATTTTTCCAGTATGTCGAGGAGCACATCTATGCGCCTCTCGCAATGCGGCAATCAAGTTTTCGTCAGCCCCTGCCGGATGTGCTTAAACAGTACCGGGCGGAGATGCTGAACGTACCTCCCCTCATCAAGTACCCGGAAGGTGGAATGGCTTCAACCGTCGACGATATGTCTCATTTTCTGATCGCGCTATTGCATGGCGGTGCGTATGGAGCGAATCGCGTAGTGAAGCCGGAAACCCTCCAACTGATGCTGACACGACACTTCAGTCCGCATCCCGAGATACCCGGAATCGGATACGGATTTTTTGAAGCGAATCTGAGCGGCAATCTCGTGTGGATGCACACTGGAGACTACCGCCACATCTCCGTCCTCTGCATTTCCCCGGAGCACACAGCGGGCTTCTTTCTTGTGATGAGCTTGCAGGGCGAACTCCGCGAACCGTTGCTGACCTCTTTCGTGAACGACTTCTTCGGAACCTTCTTTCCACAGACCGGCATCGCGATGCCGACAACTTCTGCGAAGGTAGCGCTTGATCCCTCAACCATGGTTGGAACCTACCGGGACAATGCGGTCCCTAGTTCATCGATTGAGAAGTTCATTCAAGGCCTGATGTTTGGTGACGGAGACGCGCGCATCACTTTCGACAAAGTTCGCGGTGTATTCCAGTTTCACCCACCCAGCTCGGACAAAATCATCGATCTGGTCCAGAGGGATGGCTTGCTCTTCGAAAGTCAAGGTGGCGACTTCGGAATCAAGATGCTTTTCCGGCAAACCCCTTCGGCTACCAACCTCTTCATCAGCGCGGGAGCCCTGGGCCAGTACAGCTTTCGCAGGATCCCGTGGTTTTGGTCGCAGGTTCCACAATTAGTGATGCATCTTCTGGTTCTGTGCCTTTTCAGTACTTGGCTTCTTTCGATTCTGTTGGCCTATTTCATTCGCCGGCTGAGAACGGCTTGGTTTCATCTAACCGGCTTTTCCAGTGGCCCGCTTTGGAATATGAGCATCGTCGCGCTTCTCGCTCTCGCGGGCGCCCTTTCGTTTGTGCTTTTGGGATTCACAATTCCCAATGCTTCGCTAATAGTCGGTGTTCCCGCAATGTTCAAAGTCTTACTGGCGTTTTATACTGCGGCGTGTGTCGCCGCCTTGCCTCTGCCCATTGCGCTGTTCCTTGCGTGGAGACAACGAATATGTGGGCTGGGCTTCCGTCTTTACTTCACCGCCGTCGTTCTCTCGGCTTTCGGCTTTGTTCCGTTCTGTCTTTACTGGAAGCTCGTGGGCTATCGCGTGTAGGGGAGACGCATGTGATGAGACTCCTTCTTGCAGTGCGCACCTACGGTCGGTTATCGGGAAGGAGTCCGATCAACCTTCCTGAGGGATTTGTCCTGATAAGTTGGCCACCCGATGCAAGCCCGTTGGTGCTCGCAGGCCCGTCAATCGTCAGATCTCACAGGAAGTCTTTCTTCCTCCCCTGCACGAAGAAAGTAACGCCCAGCAGCAAACCAACTGTGGCGAATTCCCCCAACAGCACAACCGAGGCCGCCCCGCTCCATTGAATCGTGGGCCCCCACATGCCCTTCGCAATGCCCCCGATGTGGGCGAAGGCATACCCAAGAACGTTCACACCGATATTTCCCACCATGATGGCGGCGACGGCCCAGCCCTGCGATTCCGTGATCAAAGCCACGGCTAGAATCAGGCAAGTGCTCAGCAGTATTTCACCCGACATGATGGCAGTGTACGGCACCAATCCCCGCGAACTCGGCGACCACAGAAGCATTCCGATACTGCCCACCACCATGGTCACCCACGGAACCAGAAAGATGAGCAGGTTGCCCCAAATCTTCGAGGCCGTGTATTCCCGGTAGGAGATCGGCAGGCTCATCACGAACGGGAGCGTCTGCTCCTTCCGTTCAGTCACGATCGTCGATACGGCCATGTGCGCGCCGATCGAGATGATCACGATGATGAGCAGGATAAGGCCGAGAAGAAACGCGACTTTTGCTCCCGTCGCGATGATGCCGAGAGTAGCCACAACTCCGGCGAGAGAGCCCAGAATCGCCCAGCGCTGCAAGTACCAGTCTTTCAAAACCAGCCGCTTCACCATCGCGTAGTTCATACGATTTGTTTTTCCCTTCTGCTGTGCACATTGGCGACAAAGATTTCTTCCAGCGTCATCGGGTCTACCGCTTGTACGGTGGCCCCCGCATCATTGCAGGCCGAGACCATCGCCGGATCGAAACGGTTGGTGACCAACACCGGAAGCCGTTCGCTTCCGCCGACCTCAACCACTCCTGGAAGACTCGGCAAGTCTGCCTCCGGCGAAAGCACCAGCCGCAAGCGCCGCCATCGCTCCAGAAACATCTCTTTATTGTCGGAAGCGATGATTCGTCCCCGATCGATGAACGTGATTTGATCGGAAATCTGCTCCACGTCGAGGGTGTTGTGCGAGGAAAAAAGAATCGTTCGGTCCTCGTCCGCAAGTACCGCCATAAGTTCTCCCAGAACCTCTTGCCGCGCCACCGGATCCAGTCCGGTCGTCGGTTCATCCAGCACCAGCAGCCGCGGACGCCGCGCGAGGGCCAGCAACAAAGCCGCTTTGACCCGCTGTCCATGCGACAGGCCTTTGATCTTCTGCTGAGGCTTGAGGTCAAAGCGCCGCAACAACATTTCGGAATAAGCCTGGTCCCACTGCGGGTAGATCGACTGAACAAAGTTCATGTGCCAGGCCAGCGTCGCCGGTCCATACAGACGCATGTCTTCCGACACGAATCCAATGTCCAGTTTGGCCGCCGCCTGTTCTCGCGGCATCTCCCGGCCCAACACATTCACCAGACCCCGGTCCTGATGGACCAGTCCCATCAGAATGCGGATCGTCGTGGACTTGCCGGCGCCGTTCGCCCCAATCAGGCCCATGATCGTGCCCGTGGGCAACTCCAGGCTAAGGTCGTCAAGGGTGAAGTGAGGATAAATCTTGCTCACTCCTTCGAAATGGACGGAGAGATCATTCATGAGTATTCCTTTGTCAGCCGGTCTTTCATTAGTCGGTCTGTCGTTAGGCGATCTTTCGTCAGCCGGTCTGTGGCTTCTCGCACGCGCGAGGCAAGTTCTCTAGGCGTGACGCCCAGCAGTTCCCCCAGTTGGGCAACCCGGTCGATGTGCTTGGCTAATTCCTGATCGTAAAGCTTGGCCCCCAGCTCGGGATCGGGCGCAACCATCGACCCTTTTCCCTGCTGGGTCACAATAATGCCGTCGCGCTCCAGTTCCATGTAGGCACGTTTCACCGTGATTACGCTCACTCGAAGCGTTACCGCAAGCTGCCGAATCGAGGGAATTTCCTTCCCCTGCTCCCAATCCCCCACCGCGATCCTTTGCCTGATTTGCTCCATGATCTGGAGATACATCGGACGGCCATCAGTCTGGGAGATTACGAGGTCGCTGTGCATGTCTCTATACTGAGTATACACAGTGTAGGTTCGATGTCAAGTTTAATCTTGCAGCGCCCAGCAAGGTTTGCTGCTTACGTTCTTATTCTGCCGCGCTGTTTACGCGCTGACTTTTCGTGCGGGACGATCGGGGAATGCTACGACGGAATAACGAGGTAAAAGCAGTTGCTGCCTGTTAGCCGCAAAGCCGCTCTGAGCCTACCCACAGTTGAGCCAGATCTTTGAGGTTGTGTTTGTATGTACGCGTTACCAAGTATTCCTTCCCACCTCTTACACGCAGCCTGTACTCCCCCGTTGATGAAGGTTGGATTTCGTCCACGGCCGAAATATTCACGACTACCGAGCGGTGGATGCGAATAAAACCGTAGGGTTTGAGCTTCTCCGCCATGGACGAGAGAGACTCGTGCACCATATAGAGATTAAGTCGGTGTTGCAACGAAACATAATTACCTTCGGCTTGCACTGCCAGGATGTCGGCTAAATCCAAGAGTAAGATGCTACCCTTTGCCTTGAACGCGATTCGTGGCGCATGTCGTTTTGCTATAACCTCCAACTGCCGCCAGACTCGCATGAAGTCTTCAGCATCAACTCGAACTACCGGAAGCAATGATGTATCTGCAGCTTCGCAGAACTCATCCGCTGTCGATTCAAGAGTGTAATCCCGCCTACTCTTGGGGGAGCAAATCGCAGCTCCCCTTAGTGGGCTAGTCGAGACGTCCGCATAAGCGCGAGCTGCTTGTTGACCAAACATCTCACGTGCAATGGCCTTCTCATCCTGACTTTGGCGGGCGCTCATGATGGAACCCCTTCCTCTCTCGTTTCGACTTCCTACCCGAAGTGAGATTCAGCCTCAGCGGTGATTTCGGGGGATCGGCACCGCACGCCTTAACTTCAAGTCCCGTTGGCTACTTCTGCCCAGTGCTCACTGCTGACGGAAAGCTGGATTGCTCGCCGAAATAACACTCAATGGATTGCAACTTTCCGTTCTTGATACGGAGATACTCCACGTTCCGGAACGATTTGCCGTTCGTGGTTTGGCAAAGATACTTCACAAAAGCGTCGTCCGCGCCGGTGGAGACCCGCTCCAGGTTAAAATCTTTGATGAAATTGATCTGCGTTTTCCAGCATTGCTCTTTGAAAGCGCTCTTGCTGATGTGGTCGTCGCCAGCGGCGCTTGAAAAGGTGAAGTTGTCGGCCAGGAGGCTGTCCACGGGGCCCCAGTCTTTCTGCCCCCAGGCTGCGTACCACTTCCGGACAATTTCCTCGTTCGTTAAGTTCTGCCCTCCCAATGCGCCCGCGCTTGCCGCTCCCGGCAGGCTCACGGCACCAACCAGAGCGCAGGCTCCCGTTGCGAGCAGATCCCTGCGCGACATTGTTATCCTTGTCATTGTTCGTTCTCCTTTTCCTGATGTGGTTTGAAGCGCTTCGCCCGATTCGCGATACTAACTGTGCGAGCATACGGACCGGTTGGTATGTAACAGTGTCAAACTGCTCCTTGAGACACCGATGCGATCAACCTCGCTTGCGGTTGCCCGGGGCGCGCAGGGACCGCAGCCAGCCCACGATGTTTTTGATACCAGCTGTAATCACTTTCGGATCCTGAGCATTCTTTGCCAGCGACGCATAGCCTTCGACCATCGCGATCAGTAAGCCGGCGGCATCAGCGGGTTCCACATCGCGGCGAACGCTTCCGTGGGTCTGGCCCTCCCGCAAAACGGAGGCAACGGCCTCGCGCCAGGCATCGAAGATTATCGCCAATCGCTTCCGGAATCCCGCGTCAAGCGGAGACATTTCCTGCGCCAGATTATTCAGTTGGCAACCACCGCGTACATCCGCGGGCCGAACGGGTATACGCTGAACAGCGCCGATCAAAGCGTCGATAGGGTCCTTGCCGCTCTGTAGAGGACGCACCCACTTGCCGCGGACGTCGGGGGCGATGACCTCTTCCACGACGGCGTGTCCCAAGGCTTCCTTGCTGTCGAAGTGGTAGTACAGCGCGCCCTTGGTGACCCCAGCTACGGCCAGAATGGTGTCCAGGCTGGCACTCTGGAAACCCGATCTGTAGATCTCGCGGGATGCCGCCTGTAGCAAGCGTTCCCGCGTGCGCTCAGAATCGCGCAGTCTAGTCGCTCCAGATTTCGAACCCTGTTTCGAACTCTGTTTCGGACTCTTGCCGACTGCCAACATACCGACCAGTATGTATGTTAAATCATCTGAAAGTCAATCCTAATTGAGCATCTGCCTTTTGGCTGCTGGCGATCTCGAATTTCGTAACCTCTCGCCAGTGTGTATGAAAAGTTGGAGAAACAGTCGCTCTAGCCGTTTTGGGATCGTCCCAAGAGGTTGTTAGTCCGCCACTCGTTTTCGAACTCTGAAGTGTTGGGTCTGTTGTCTCGCGTAATCGTTGTGAACGTGGAACACCACATGCTCCCTCGGTTCTGGGTCAGCAGGAGTTGTGAAGTTGTGAGCCGATTCTGCTCTCAATTGCACGCTAACTGTCCGAGCGCCGAATGTAGCTGACGTAAATCGCCAGTCGATATTAATTCGTACCGGCACCAAGACTTTACCGGAGGAAAAGAGGAGATATGAGCATGCTTAGGTTGCGGGGTTCCTGGATACTGTGGGTTACGACGATTGTTCTGGCTTGCTTCAGCAATGCAGTCGCTCAAGCGAGCTACAAAGTTACCGATTTGGGCTCTGAGGGGACTGACAATCTGGGTTGTGCCATGTCCGTCAATAAGGAAGGTTGGACGGAGATCATGGCTGGGAACCTGCCAGCGGGGGAGCAGGACAACATATTCGGGACACTTCTAAGCGGACGCGCACTGATAGGCATCGCCGGATTCAAGTTCGACCTCGGCACGCTCGGAGGACAGAACACTTGGATGAACTGGGGCGAGATCAACGACTTCGGGCAGGTAGTAGGTTATTCCGAAACGTCTGTTCCGGATCCGAACGGCGAAGACATTTGCGGCTTCGGCACACACCTTACGTGTCGCCCGTTTCTCTGGCAACTTTTCCACATGAGCGCTCTCCCGACGCTCGGAGGAAATAACGGGCAGGCCAGCGCGATCAATATCCATGGACAAATCGTAGGGTTTGCGGAAAACGGTTCCGTTGACTCCACCTGCCACTCTGGCACAACTAATAATCGGATTCAGCTGCCGGTGTTGTGGCAAAGCGGCAAGCAGGGATATAAAGCCCAAGCTCTTCCTACGGGTAGCGATCCAGACGGGGAGGCATTTTGGATCAACGATCGAGGCCAAGCCGTAGGCGACACGGCAACCTGCGGCGATGCGACCGTTCACGCTGTATCGTGGGAAAATGGCATTCTCTCCCCGCCGCTTCCTGACTACGGAACCGGCGCCCTCGCCTACGGCGTTAACAACCAGGGCCAAATTGTTGGCACAGTCGGCAGTGCTGACAACACAACTCAATATGGCGCGCTTTGGCAGAACGGCGTACTCACAAGCCTCGGCATTCTGCTTGGAGATTTTGGCGGTCTAGCCAGCGGCATCAACAGCCAGGGCCAGGTGGTTGGAAGCAACTTCGATTCCAGCTTCAACTGGTCCCATGCCTTCATCTGGCAGAACGGCGTGATGACCGACCTCAACACGCTGTTTCCAGCTAGTTCCAACCTCTTCGCAACCATGGCTAACCGGATCAACGAGCGCGGACAAATCTCCGGCATGGCAACGGTACTCAGCGGGCCGGACGCCGGCAACATCCACGCCTTTCTGGCAACCCCTGTAAACCAGAGCATAGGCAGGTCGATTGCAGACGTCGCATCTACACGCCCGAAATCCAATTTGCCCGTGAATGTTGGCAAACAACATTTGCAGAGATTCGGACTCCTCCGATTCGAGCAGTAGAGGGTGTTTCGAGGCTTCCGCACCACGCATGCCAGCCATATGCTGCGCGAAAGCGCAAGGCCCGAGATTGTGCGGGACAACATGGGTCACGCGAATATCGACGTGACCCATGTTGTTTATGGCAAGAGTGTGGAAAGAGCGAGCGGATGCGGTCACCCAAGCTGTCGAAGCCGCGGCGAACCATCCCCATTTAACCCATTGACCGAGGCGAGTTGCCCACGACACGGAAGGGGTGCAGAAACACGCTTGGAGGAAGTTGACTAAATCGTACCCGGAAGTCGGCTTTTCGGACGCTTTGTTAGCGACTGTGATTGGATGAGCGCCACCAGAACTTTTCCACAGCCAGCTTGTGACATCTGACCTTGTGCACAGCCCCGCACTTGCGCGATCATGGCCGAAGCGCGCGTCCTAAGGTGAAGCCTCGATGGCGGCCTCTAAGCCCTTCGTTGTCTAGATTTTGACCTCTAAGTTCTTTGACATGAAGATTTTGCAGACAGTTTTTGCAAACCCCGTGCCCAGCAAGGCTCTCCGAGGGGTGGGGGAGGGGGGGTACCCCGGTTTCGCATCCACTTTCCCAAACCGGGAGCGGCGCCGCGCAGGTTTATTTCGCGAAGAAATTCACAGCGGCTTATTAGAATGAAAGCACCGGAAGTGCTTCACCTCAGCGAACAGCCGTCCACGCTCATCCGCCGGAGGCAACGTCGGTGAGACTGAAACTGAAACACAAACAAGGTACCTCTCGATCTGGTGTGTACTTGCGAGTCTTACTCGTCTTCTTCGCGGTACCCACCGTCTGCATGTCGCAAGGCGATTACCTGAAGAACTACAAGGGAACGCCGTATCAAGACAGCCGTTATCAAGGCGGGGCGCAGAAGATTCCCGGACGCGTGGAATGCGCTTACTACGACCGCGGCGGAGAAGGAGTTGCCTATCACGACACCGACGCCAAGAATAACGGCAGTGGAGGCCTCAATCCCGCCGACGGAACCTACTTGAATCAATTCCGAATGGAGGAAGGCGTCGACATCTCGTACACCAAGTTCCATGACCAGATCGACAATAATCCGTACGACCTGGTTCAGCCTCCAGAAAACCAGCTCTATGTCGGATGGACCGAGTCCGGCGAATGGTTCAACACCACCGTGGAGGTTACCCACGCCGGCGTTTACAGCGCCGATGTTCTGTACACCTCAAATCGTGGTGGAACGATTTCGATGGATGTGAACGGACAGGATGCCACTGGGCCGTTGACGATTACGTCCACCTTCAATGCCTCCGATCCGATTGCCTGGAGACAATGGCATCACTGGAACATTATGCCCGCCCTCGTGAAGGTCCAACTTCCCGCGGGGAAAAGCGTTCTCACCGTTCACATTCTTAAGGAAGGGAACATGAATCTTGCCTATTTTGACTTCAGGGCGTCTCAATAGCGGTAATACTGGCATCCGCGTGCTAGAATTTCGCCGCCGAGGGAGACTATGACGACTCGCACGCGCTCCACGATTTTTTCCGCTCTGTTTCTGATTTTGCTTTCGACGGTCACAACCGCGTCGCACGCGCAAGCCGCGCAGCCCAAGATCTCCGTCCACTGGGAAGAACTCACCGCCGCCGACTTCCGCGAAGGCATTCATCGCTCGCAAGGCACGTGCCTGCTGCCCTTCGGCATCCTGGAGAAACACGGCCCGCATCTCCCGCTCGGCACCGATCTGCTCGACGTGCGTTACGCAGCGCTGCACGCCGCGGAAAAGGAATACTCTGTCGTCTTCCCCGAATATTATTTTGGACAAATTGCCGAAGCCCGCCACGAGCCCGGAACCGTCGCCTACAGCCGCGAAATGCAACTCGCGCTTTTGCAGGAAACCACCGACGAGATGGCCCGCAACGGCTGCAAGAAAGTGGTCATCGTGAACGGCCACGGCGGCAACGAAAGCCTGCTCCCGTATTTCGCGCAAACGCAGCTCGACAAGTACCACGACTACGTGGTCTATGTTTTTGACGAGCGCACGCCAGATTCAGGCGGCCCGCCGAGAAAGACGAAGATCGACATGCACGCTGGCGAAAGCGAAACCTCGAAGATGATGATCTCACGCCCCGACACGGTCCATCTCGACCGAGCCAACCAGGAATCCGGCGCAGACCAGCACCACCAGAATCTTCCCGAAGATGTCTACACGGGAATCTGGTGGTACGCGCGCTTCCCATATCACTATTCCGGCGACGGCACCGCGGCAACAAAAGAGTTAGGAAAATATCAGATGGATTGGTGGATCGACACTCTAGCCAAGACGATCCGCGCCGTGAAAGCCGACGACGCCAGCTCGAAGCTGCAAAACGAATTCTACGAAAAGGCCAAGCACCCGTTGGAAACGCAGCCGTAAGGCAATTGTTGATTGCTGATTTTTGATTGTTGATTATCCGAGCAGATCGGATCTAGGTTTTCGATCATCAATCATCAATCAACAATGGCAACTACGAGCTTCCAATCAGCACGCCAGTAATAAACACCAGCACGCCGCCAAGCCCAACCTGCAGCGCCGCCGAAACCCACGGACTATCCATATAACGGTGTCGAATCCAGGTGATCACACCCAACTCGGCAATCACCACCGCAGCCGCTGCCCACAGCGCCATGCGAAAGTCGCGCAGCAGAAACGGCAGCGTGTGACCGATTCCGCCGACCGTAGTCATCGCCCCGCAAACCAAACCTCGCACCCAAGGATGTCCGCGGCCAGTCAAGCTGCCATCGTCCGACAGCGCCTCGGCAAATCCCATGCTGATACCCGCGCCCGCTGACGCGGCAAGCCCGACCAGAAAGGCCGCGTGAGTATTCTTGGTGGCGAATGCGGCCGCGAAAACTGGCGCGAGCGTGGAAACCGAACCATCCATCAGCCCCGCCAATCCAGGCTGCACAATCTGTAGCACGAAGAGACGTCGCTGCGCTCTCTCCTCGTCCTCCTTCACGTTGCCCGGCAGCTTTTCCGCGTCGAGTTCCTGCGCGCGATGTTCGTGCTCGCGCTCCTCATTGATCAGATCGTCGAGCAGTTGCCGCATGCCCGCGTCCTGAGCGCGCGCCGCTGCCTTCTCGTAGAACCGGCGCGTCTCCACTTCCATGGTGCTGGCTTCTTTGCGTACCGCGTCGATGCGCATGGGCCGGATCAGCCAGAGCGCGGGACGCTCCACGAATCCGCGCACGTCCTGGCGCCGGATCAGCGGAATGTGCTCGCCAAACTTCTGCCGGTAGAGTTCAATCAAGCGCCTGCGGTGTCCCGATTCCTCTTCGCGCATGCCTTCGAACATCGCGGCGGACGCGGGATAGTCCTGCCGCAGCCCTTCGGCAAAATCGGCGTACACACGCTCGTCCTCTTCTTCCAGGGAAATGGCCAGGGCCAGCACTTCACGTTCGGTGAGTTCCTCAAACTTCTTCATGGCGAACAAGCTTACCTGTCCGGGCCGGGCTTAGACAAATCGAAAACGGACTGGGAAGACAACCCGCCTTCAGTGCTACCATCCTGTCTATGACGCCTCGGAAATCCTCCGGGTCCCGGAAGCGCCAGAGCCCGTCGCGCAAGGGGAAGAAACCGCCGCAAGCCATCGCGCACGACGCGCCGCGCGCACCGGAACTGGTCATCATTACGGGGATGAGCGGGTCGGGCAAAGCGTCGGTGCTCAAGGCCTTCGAGGATCTGGGCTACTACTGCGTCGACAATCTTCCCGTCGAGTTGATTCCGCGCTTCGCCGAGATGGCGTTGCAATCCGCCGAGATCCGGCGCACAGCGCTAGTGGTCGATGTGCGCGAAGGCTCGAAGCTCGAGCAGTTGCCGGGAATCGTAAAAGCAGTGCGGCGCATGATTCCGACCAAAGTCGCCTTCCTGGAAGCTTCCGATGCGGTGCTGCTGCGGCGTTTCAGCGAGACCCGCCGTCCGCATCCTTTGGGCACGCATGCGCCGGTGAATGCGTCGCTCAAGACGGAACGGCGTCACCTGGTGAAGATCCGCGCGCTGGCTGACATCGTTATCGACACTTCGAAGTTCAACGTGCACGAACTGCGCGCCCACATCACGGAACGTTTCCGCGAGCAGACGGCGGAGAAGAGCATTCTGGTTTCGTGCGTGAGTTTCGGCTTCCGACACGGTGTTCCGGAAGAGGCTGATCTTGTCTTCGACGTCCGCTTCCTGCCCAACCCGCACTTCGTGCCGGAATTCCGCGCGCTTACGGGACGCGACCCCCGCGTGGCTAAATACATCCGGTCATTTCCGCAGACGAAGGAATTCGTCAACCGCATTTCCGATCTGTTGGTTTATCTTTTGCCGCACTACATTCACGAAGGCAAGAGCTACCTCACCATCAGTTTTGGATGCACTGGCGGTCAGCATCGTTCGGTGATGATTTCCGAAGAAGTAGGCAAGCGCCTGCATAAGGCGGGATACCGCGTGAAGGTTGAACATCGGGATATGCCGAAGTGAAAGGGACCGTCGTTGGTCGTTAGCCGATGGTCGTTGGCCGGACAAACCTAGCCAATAGGCTTCGGACAAAACGAGCAACGACAAACGGCCTGCGACCGCAGTAAAATAGGCCCTTGCACCCTATATCTATGCCACCGTCCGTAAGCCACTGCGGCCTGCCCGGAGCGGTATGCGCCAACTGACGCGACTGGTGCGCTACGTGTTTCCGTTCCTGTGGCAGTTGTTGCCGGGCGTGTTGCTGTTGGCTGGCGTGGGTTTTCTGGAAGCGTTCCGGCTGATCCTGCTGAAACCGGTGCTGGATCGTGTGCTGGTTCCTTCTTCGGGTTCCGAAAACATTGTACTGTTCACCATTCCCCGTACTGGGCATCCCATTTATCTGCAATGGTTTGTTCCCAGCCATTTTCACAACGCATGGACGATCGTCGCCTATGCGCTGGTTGCCTCGACCTTTCTGAAAGGAATCTTCGACTATTGCGGTACCTACCTGGTGAACCACGCCGGCTTCGGTACGATCACAAGCCTGCGCAATGACCTCTACAACTCGGTGCTGCGCCGGTCGTCTGCCTTTTTTCAGAAGCACGCCACCGGGACGCTGATCTCGACCATAATCAACGACATTGAGCGGGTGCAATATGCGATGTCGAGTGTACTCGCGGAGTTCCTGCAACAGTTGTTCAGTTTCATATTTATTGCGGCCGCGGTGGTAGTGCTGGGCCGGGGACTGGCGTGGGTGCTGCTGCTGTTTGTGCCGTTCATCGTTTTGTCGGCGGTGCGCATAGGGCGCCGTGTTCGTACGACGACGCGGCGCGGGCAGGACCAGTTGGCCGACGTGCAAAATCTCCTGCACGAAACCATTACCGGCAACCGCATCGTAAAAGCATTCGGAATGGAATCGTGGGAAGTTGCGCGATTTCGGGCGGCCGCCAACCGTTTGTTTCACGCCAATCTGCGGTCGGTCGCGGCGGCTGCCATCAGCTCTCCTCTGATGGATAATTTTGGCGCGATTGCTCTGGCTCTAATGTTGCTTCTGGGCCGCGAAAAGATTGTTCACAACCAGTTCACGTTAGGCGGCTTCGTCGCTTTTTTCGCAGCGGTCTTTGCTTTGTATAATCCGGTGCGCAAGTTTGCGCTCTTCAACAACAACTTCCAGCAGGCCCTGGGCGCATCGAGTGAAATCTTCAAGTTCATGGACATCAAAGATGATGTCCGCGAAAAGCCGCATGCTCGGCGATTGCCTCCGTTCGCAAAGACCGTGCAATTCGATCACGTCAGCTTTACTTATGGCAGCGAAGGCGAAGATGCGCGCGTCTTGCACGACGTCAACCTGGAAGTTCGCCGCGGAGAAGTCTTGGCCATCGTCGGATCCAGCGGTTCGGGCAAGAGCACTCTGGTTCACTTGATCCCGCGCTTCTTCGACGCCACGCAGGGCCGCCTGCTCATCGATGGCAACGATGTGCGCGATGTCACTCTGGCTTCGTTGCGGGAGCAGGTGGGAATCGTCACTCAGGAAACGGTTTTATTTAACGACACGGTGCGCAACAACATTGCCTACGGCCAGCCGCACGTGGCTCTGAAAGAGGTTGAGGCCGCGGCGCGAGCTGCCCTGGCGCACGACTTCATCCAGGGGCTGCCCAGGGGTTACGATGAAATCATCGGAGAGCGTGGCGTGCGCCTTTCCGGCGGAGAGCGGCAGCGCATCGCGATTGCCCGCGCGATTTTGAAGAACGCGCCTATTTTGATTTTGGACGAGGCGACGTCGGCGCTGGACAGTGAGTCGGAGGCTCTGGTGCAATCTGCGCTGCACAATCTGATAAGTGGACGCACAGTGTTCGTGATTGCGCACCGGCTTTCGACGGTGCGCCGCGCCGACCGCATCGTTGTAATTGAAAACGGCGCCATCGCCGATATTGGTTCTCATGACGACTTGATGACAAGGTTGGGAACATACCGGCGCTTATACGAGTTGCAGTTTGCTGACTTCGAGCAGAAACTGGAGCCGGCGCAACCGAACTAGAAGTGGTAATCATAATTCGGGAAATTAATTATGCCTCTTCGTTCCATGACGGGCTTTGCGCAGGTTAAAGGCGAACTCACGACTCAGGCTGAAGTCAGCGCCAGTTCGCCGCCACCGGGTGCAGCCCCTGCCCAGGGCAACGGCCACCTTGCGTTTGCGCTCGCGTTGAAGTCGGTGAATCACCGCTTTCTCGATCTGCATTTCCGTCTGCCCTCGGGCTCCGACTCGCTGGAAATGCAACTCCGGCGCCTGCTTAAAGAAAAGATTGCCCGTGGACACGTCGAGGTCACGCTCAGCCTGGAGCGTGGTAGCGGCGAAACGCTCGCGCTGAATCGCCCACTGGTCAGCGCCTACATCGCGGCGTTCCGGGCGGCGGCGGGCGAGTTTGCCATCCCTGCCGAACCTGATCTCAACACCATCCTGCGCATTCCCGGAGCGCTCGATTCTGCCAGCGATCCAGCCGATGGTGCGCTTGAGGCGGCAGTGATGGCCAGAGTCGGCGACGTGCTCGATCGCCTGAATCAGATGCGCGAGCAGGAAGGCCGCAGCATCGAGCAGGAACTGCGCGAGCGCATGGAGCACTTACGTGAAGCCGTCAAGACTGTGCAACTGCACCGCCGCACAGTGTTGCAGAGCTACGTGGAACGGCTCCAGTCGCGGCTTCAGGACCTGCTTGGTTCCAGTGCCGACAAAGAGCGCATGCTGCAGGAAGCCGCGCTGCTGGTTGACCGCAGTGACATTCAGGAGGAAATTGTCCGCCTCGAAAACCACGTCCAGCATTTTCTGGGTCTGCTGGATGAACGTGGAGAGGTCGGGAAAAAGCTGGATTTCCTGCTTCAAGAAATGAATCGCGAGGCCAACACGCTACTTTCGAAGACGTCGGGGCTGGCCGGCGAAGCGCTGAAAATCACCGAGGCCGGACTCGTCATGAAGGCGGAGATCGAAAAATCGCGCGAGCAGGTGCAGAACCTGGAATGAGTTCCGCCCACAAGCCTCTCGTCTACATCATCTCGGCCCCGTCTGGTTCGGGCAAGTCGACCCTTGTCAACGAACTGCTGAAGTCGGTGCACGATCTGGATTTTTCCATTTCCTACACCACGCGCGCCCCGCGCGGCAGTGAGACCAATGGGAAGCAGTACTATTTTGTCTCGCGCCCCGAATTCGAGAAGATGATTCGCGATGGCGACTTCCTCGAGCACGCTGAGTTCGATGGCAACTACTACGGAACGTCGGGCCGCTTTCTGCGCGAGGCGGAACAAGACGGCCGCGACCTTTTGCTCGATATCGACGTACAGGGCGCGGCGCAGATCCAGCAGAAAATCCCCGACGCCACCAGCATCTTCATTCTGCCTCCTGATCGGAAGACACTCGAAGAACGCTTGCGCAAGCGAGGCGAAGACCGCGAAGAAGTGATCGAGCGGCGGTTGATCGCGGCCAGCCGCGAGATTGAGAATTACGACCGCTACAACTACATCCTGGTAAATAATATTCTGGAAGAATCGTCCGCGATGCTGCAGGCGATCGTGCGCTCTGAACGCTTGCATCGCTCGGGGCAGGCGCTGTCGGGCGAGGAGCGCGAAATCGTGGCCCTCGCGGACTGTTGTCGGTTGGCTAACGTTCGCGACCGCCTGAAGCGGATTCTGGACTCGTTCAAGCCTCCCGGGGGTCCGGGAGGCGGTAGTCGTCGGTAACCAGATTAGAAGCCTGGAAGCCCCCGTAACCTTGAGTTTCGTGGGAAAATAGTGGAGCAGGCCCTTGGCCTCGCAACGAGGTAACGAGCGAGCCAAGTTTCGGCAATCAAGTGTCGGCAGTCAACTTTCGGCAATCAAATTTGCATCCCGGCAACAAAGGGAGAGAATCCATGAAATTGATCGAAGGCTTCGACAGCAACTATCGCTACATTCTGGTCGCCGCCCGGCGAGCCCGCCAATTGCAATCCGGAGCCCCGCCGGTGGTTCAGACCAACTCCCGCAAGCCGTGCCGCATTGCGCAGGACGAAATCCGCGCGGGCAAGGTGAAGTGGGAGATCCCGGAAACTCGCAGCGCGGCCGAGCAGGCCGCAGAAGTTTTGGGTAAAGCTTTCGGGGACGCCTAACCGCGGGGTCGAAAGCAAGGTTACGTTTCTATGAAAGTTGCTCTGGGAGTGACGGGCGGGATTGCGGCGTACAAAGCTGCCGAGATTACACGCCTGCTCCAAGACCGCGGCATTCGCGTGCAAGTCATCATGACCCGCGCGGCCCAGGAGTTTGTCCGACCTCTCACCTTTGCGGCGCTCTCCGGCGAAAAAGTGATTACAGGAATGTTCTCGCCCGGGGAAGAGCACGCCGCCAACATTGATTCTGCGATCGAGCACATCGCCGTGGCGCAATCGATTGACGCGCTGCTGGTTGCTCCCGCTACTGCCGATGTTCTGGCGCAGTTTGCGCAAGGCATTGCTGGCGATTTTCTCACTACGCTCTATCTTGCCACTACTGCGCCCGTCGTGGTCGCTCCGGCAATGAACGTGAACATGTGGAACCATCCGGCGACCCAGGCGAATCTGGAAATCTTGCGGCAGCGCGGGGTGAAGATCGTCGATCCAGACTCAGGCTATCTTGCCTGCGGCATGACTGGCTCGGGACGGCTGGCCGAGAATGAGGCGATAGTTGCCGCCGTTCTCGAAGCGCTGGGCGCGTCGCAGGATCTTGCCGGCGAAACAGTGTTGATCACCGCCGGCCCAACGCGCGAAAAGATCGATCCGGTGCGCTACCTTACGAACCGGTCCAGTGGACGGATGGGTTACGCAATCGCCGAAGCCGCCTTGCGCCGCGGCGCTCGCGTGCTACTGGTGAGTGGACCGACGTCGTTGACACCGCCGGGAGCGGTCGAAGTCACGCGTGTGGAATCGGCCGAGCAGATGCGCGATGCAGTGCTCAATTTTCTGCCGCAGGCGAGCATCGTGATCAAGACTGCTGCGGTCTCCGACTACCGCGCGAAGTTTTTTTCAGGGCAAAAGATAAAACGCAAAGGTTCGATGACGCTCGAACTGGAGCCGACTGCCGACATCCTCAAGGAAATTTCTGTGCGCAAGCAGTCGCAGATTATTGTTGGCTTTGCTGCGGAGACCGAGAACGTCCTCGAGAACGCCCGTCAGAAGCTCGCGGCCAAGCACCTTGATGCCATCGTGGTCAACGACGTTTCCCGCGAAGGCATTGGCTTTGATTCCGATCGCAATGAAGTCACCATCATCACCCACGACGAAGTCGTTGAGGTCCCCGAAACGACCAAGTGGGAAGTGGGCCAGCGTGTTCTCGACCAGGTGGTCCGCCTGCGCCAGCGGCGGAAATTGCCGGTGAAGGCCTGAAAAGCCGTTTTCTCCGTTCCGGGGTACAATTCCATCAAACTTCTTTAAGGAGCGCGCGATGACGCAGAAAGTTATCGAAGTGGTCGGAACTTCCAAGGAGAGCTTTGCCAAGGCGGCGAAGAACGCGGTGGCCGAGGCCGGGAAGACCGTGCGCGGCATCAAATGGGCGCACGTGGACTCGCTCGACATGCAACTGGATGGCGGGAAGGTGGAGCTGTATCGGGCAGCGACGAAAATTTATTTTGACGTGGAGCACTAAGGAGTGGCGAGTACACTCGACCCGGAATTGCGGAGCGCTCTTACCGAACGCGTCCGCTACTATCGCGAGTTGGGCATCTACGATTTCTACCGGCGCGAGCGCTCCGCGCTGAGCGAAACTTCATCTTCAACATTCCAACCGGAAAATCGAGAGGAAATGGCCGCAAGAAAATCCGTTGTCGTCCCAGTTGTCGTTGAGGACAACATCTTCGAAATCGCGGCGCCGAAGCCCGAGTCTGGAGTGGCTGACCCCATCACTGCGCTCAAGTTGATTCGTGAAGACCTCGGCGACTGCATCCGCTGCAAACTGCACAAGGGTCGCACTAACCTGGTCTTTGGCGTGGGCAATCCGAGCGCTGAGCTGATGTTTGTGGGCGAAGGCCCGGGTGCCGATGAAGATGCGCAGGGCGAGCCTTTCGTCGGACGTGCCGGCCAGTTGCTCAACAACATGATCAAGGCGATGGGCCTGCGCCGCGAAGATGTTTACATCGCGAACGTGGTAAAGTGCCGCCCGCCGGGCAACCGCACGCCGGAGCCGGATGAGTGCGAGACCTGCTCGCCATTTCTCATGCGGCAGATCGCGGTCATCAGACCCAGGGTCGTGGTTGCGCTCGGGGCTACCGCAGCCAAGAATCTGCTGGCGATGAATTCATCCCTGGGCGATTTGCGTGGGCGATTCTACGATTTCAAACCCGCCGGCAGCGATTCTTCATTCCCCGGGGCGCGCCTTGCTGTGACTTATCATCCCGCATATCTGCTGCGCGATCCGCGCCAGAAGGGCGAGGCGTGGAAGGACTTGCAGATGGTGATGAAGTATCTGGGACTCGAGCCTCCGAAAAAAGCTGCCGAATAAATCTGCGCTCGCCGTTCTTCCGGCGCCACTGCTATTCTCAGACTGCTGTCCCGGAAATCAATGCCCGAGTACTGCGATGTTGCGCTGCCCGTGCCGCTCGACATGGTCTTCACCTACCGTGTCTCCGCTGACGCCATTCCAGTGGTTGGCGGCCGCGTGCTCGTGCCTTTCCGCCAGCAGCGCATGACGGGCATTGTTGTTGAACTGCACGATCGCAAACCATCGGTCAAGATTAAAACCATTCTCAGCGTGCTCGATGCCTCGCCGGTGCTCGATGAACAACTGCTGCGCCTGGGCCGCTGGATTGCTGACTACTATCTCGCTCCGATCGGCGAAGTGTTTCGCACCATGCTGCCGCTGAATGCGGAGTTCAAACGCGCCGTCGCGTACCGGCTCACCAAGGAAGGTCGACTAGCGCTGCATCTGGCCGGAGTGTCGGGGTCATCGGCGCGCTCGCGGCGCACTCCGGACGAACAAGCCACCGAATTCCGTGTGCTCGATTATCTGGCTGCTCAGGAGCCTGCACCCGGAGAGGCAATCCCAGTCCGAGAAGAGACCCTGCGTTCCGGTGCGCGTGTGTCGAAATTGATTTTGGGCGGGATGGTGCGGAAAAAGTGGCTCGCGCGTGAAGATGTCTCGGCCGTCCGAGACGCCAGCCGCACCGTCAAGATTGCGCTGCTCAAATCGGCTGATGGCAAACTGAACGACAACCAGCGCCAACTCGTTGACAGGCTGGCCGCGTCAGGAGGCCGCGTTCCGGTGGAATCGCTGCAAACACTCGACATCCCGCGAAGCACTCTCGGCACGCTGGTCAAGCGTGGGCTGATCGACATTACTACAGAAGCTGCAACCTACGCGGTGTCGCGCAGCAAGCCGCGGCCGTCGTTCGAACTCGATTTCAATTCAGCCCAGCAATCCGCGCTCAATCGCCTGCGCGAAGCGGTTGAGGCACGAAGATTGTCCGGCATCCTTCTGCATGGTGTCACCGGTTCGGGCAAGACTGCAGTCTACCTAGCAGGCATGCGCGCCGTGCTTGAAGCGGGACGCTCCGCGATTCTTCTCGTCCCTGAAATCGGGCTCACGCCGGCGGTGGCCGCCGATCTGCATCAGATTTTCGGTGACCAGGTTGCAATTTTGCACTCTGCGTTGTCCGACAAAGAGCGTGCGCAGCAATGGCACCGGATCAAGAATGGCGAGGCGCGCATGGTGGTCGGCACTCGTTCCGCGGTCTTCGCGCCAGTTACCGATCTCGCTCTGATCATTGTCGACGAAGAACACGATTCTTCTTACAAGCAGGAGGAGACGCCACGCTATCACGCCCGCGATATCGCCGTGGTGCGCGCCAAGATGGCGAACGCTGTCGTGGTTCTCGGGTCGGCGACGCCATCACTGGAGTCGTATTTCAATGCGAAGAAACATAAATACGCGCTGGTCGAATTGCCCGACCGGGTGGAGCAGCGTCCTCTGCCGGAGGTCGAGATCATTGACATGCGGCAGGAATTCCAGGAGACCGGACACGAGCAGGTCATCTCGCGGAAGCTGGCGGCCGAGATCAAAGAGCGCTTCGACCGCAAAGAGCAGGTCATGGTGCTGCTCAATCGCCGCGGATATTCTCCGGTGGTGCTGTGCCGAACCTGCGGCAAGACCCTGCAATGCAGGGACTGCGCGATTTCGATGACGCACCACAAGCGTGAGCACAAAATGGTTTGCCACTACTGCGGCTACACGGCACCCGTGCCCAAAGCCTGCGCCGAGTGCGGCAGTGAGTACGTGTACTTTCTAGGCGCCGGTTCGGAGAAGCTGGAAGAACTGCTGCACGGGATGTTCCCGCAGGCGCGCATCGCACGACTCGATCGCGATACGGTCCGCGCCCACGAAGATTTCGAGCGCACCCTGAACGCGCTGAGCGAAGGCGAACTCGACTTGCTGGTTGGCACGCAGATGATTGCGAAAGGCCACGACATTCACGGCGTTACGCTCGTGGGGGTGGTGGGCGCCGACAGTGCGCTTGGACTGCCCGACTTCCGCGCGGCCGAGCGCACCTTCCAATTGCTCACGCAGGTTGCGGGACGCGCCGGCCGCGGCGACTCTCCCGGCAAAGTGATTCTGCAAACGTATTTTCAGGACCACTATGCGGTGCAATACGCTGCCCGGCACGACTTCACCGGATTCTATGAGAAGGAACTACGCTTTCGCAGTTGGATGCACTATCCGCCGTATTCCGCGCTGGCCAATGTTCTGATCCGCAGCGACAAGCTGGACGAGGCGCTGAAGTGGTCGGGCACGCTGGGCAAGTGGTTTGAGCAAAACCGGCACGAGGGCGTGCGCGTGCTAGGGCCGGCGGTGGCGCCCATCATGCGGCTGAAGCGCGATTATCGTTATCACTTCGTGCTGAAGTCGCCCAGCCGGGAAAAACTGAACGCGACGCTGCGCGCCATGCTCGCCTACGCAACCGCGCACAAGATTCCGCGCACTCAGGTCATCGTCGACGTGGACGCGCTGTGGCTGATGTGAGGAGAGGCTCTTAGCAATTAGCCTTCAGCCATTAGCTTGGAACCCTTTGACCCCGCGCTTCCTGCCGCCGCTCTGCTATTTTCCGACGCTCAGATTTCCTCGAATCACCACCACGGACGCCGCCGGCAGATCGTACATCGTGCCTTTTTCCGCGCTCAGTTTCGCGTGAACGATCGGTCCATCGGGATCGGCCCAGCCCTTGCTGGTGGCTACGATGGTGCGCTCGCCGCTGTTCTCCGCGTGGGCCATGAAGCGCGTCTGCGCGGGATGCCATTGATACTGTGCGCTCCCAAAAGTTGAAACCTCCACCAGCCCGGTGAAGTTATTCTCTTTGTCTCCCGGTCCCTCAAACTCAATTCGGACCCGGTGCGCATTCTGCTGATCTCGATTCACCGCCATCACCGACCACTTTCCATCGGAACGCTTCAACGCATAGGCGGTGACCAGATCATGCCCAGCGCCGTCCTGCACATCGCTCTTCGCGGCAAACACCTGATGCTCGCCGCCGCCGGGTTGCGCCCACTCCAGATTGATCAACTGGGCCACAAAGAACTGCGCCAGCGGCTGCTGAATCTGATAGTTAGCGTCGATGCTAAACATGCCAAACGTTCCCGGAGAGCTGTTGCATCCGGGTTCCATTTGCAGCGGCAAATAGTGAAAAAAGTAAACGCCCTTGCCACCGGAATTCAGGAACGATCCAATGTAGTCGGCCAGCCAAACTCCGGCGAAAATGTCCTGATAAGTTTCGCTCGCGCCCGACGATAGATTTCCTTCGGTAATGAACATCGGCATGTCTGCCGGAACCCCGTCCTCATGCCAGACCTGCATGATATGGCTCACCAACTCGGGCTCGTCGTACAGGACGCCCCACGGCGTTCTGCAAGGATCGTAGGGATAATGCTCGAAAGAAAAAAATGCCAGATCGTTCATCCGTCCGTGCTGCTTCAGATAGTCGATGAACCGCCCGGTCCAGGAAACCTTTCCGTTCGCATCCGGCCAGACTTCGATGTCTTTGTTCACGCCCTGAAACGATGGTCCGCCCAGCTTGAGCGCCGGATCGACGCGATGAATCGCCGTCGCCCACTGCAGATATAGTGCGGCGTAATCTTCCGGCAGCATGTTCTGGCCATCGGCTTCTTCGCCCATTTCGACGTACGAGATCGGGTAGCCGCGCTTTTTGAGATACGCAATTTCCGCGGCGGCGTTGTCGGGAGTGTCATATAGCATCGCGACCGGAACCATGGCAGGCAGTCCGCGCGTGACGCCGCTGGTGAAGAACAGATCGAAGCCCACCTGCGCCTGCTTGGTCGATCCCAGATCTGACGGCTGATGCCAGGGATCGACTGACGAGCAATAAGTCGCCGTCTGCTCCTGATCGGGCGTGTGCCGCAGGATGTCGTGGAAGGCCCCGTCTTGCGTGCTCATGCCGAGGTAGAGCTCGCGGATGGCATAGCCAACGCAATTCCGCGGGTCGTTATTCCGCGGATCAGTTTTTTGTAAATCGGAAGCGCCCGCGTCGCAGGTGTTTGAAGACTCAGTCATCCATATCCGCACGAAGCGGACGCCGACGGGGCTGCCGATCAGTCGAATAGTTTCGACTCGGCCCTTTCCATCCGTAACTGTGCCCTTCGGAAACGTCTGCCATGCGCCGTGTGTCGGCGCATGCATGGGGTCGTCGCCCGTCCAGTACTGCACGACGTAGCGTCGCGCGTAAGGCTCTCCCCAAGCGATGCGGATGCTGTTGACCTGCTGCGCCTGCGCCAGGTCCATCACCACCCACTGCGGATGCAGGACATCGCTCTCGCCGGTAAAGCGCTGCGTCAGATACGGATTACTTTTCCAGAATGTATTCACATCGCCATCTGTAAGCCGCGAAAAGCCCACGTTGTCGGTGCCGTCGTTGCGCGTGAAACCGCGGCGGGGCAACGCATAGCCGTAGGAGTAGCGCAGCATTTCCGTTGGAGTTGCCGATCCGGTGAAGTATCCCTTGCCGCCGGCATCGCTCCCATCGCCCCTGTCGCTCCACGTCCCTTGCGGAGTCCAATGCCACGCTTCGACGGCGAGTTCTGTGTTCTGACGATACGTAACCGGCTGCCAGCCTGAGGCCAGCGTCTTTTCCAGCGTTGGCGGCAGCAGATCTTTGTCGATCGCCTCCACTGCAATGCGGTCTACACCCGCCCCCAGGGTTTCGTTGGGTACGAAATGGTTTGAAGGATGCGAGATGTCAACGGTGATGGTCTGACTTGCCGCGGAACCCGCGAAAGCAAGAATTCCAGACAAACAGGCGAGAGCAACGGCCAGCTTTTTCAAGGTAACACCTCTCCAGATTCGTCAACTGAAACGATTGAATAGAGGAGTATACGAGAGAAGCGGTCCGGTGCGCGAATCCTCTGGGAGAAGTATTGTTCGGCGACCCGGTCTTCTGCGTGGGCTGAACCACGAGGCTCGAGTACAATTCCCTGCGGCAGGGCCTGCGAAGGGAGATGCATTTCCTTGTCTGATTTCCTAGCCACAAAGCCACTCGATCTCTTGCTCGCCGAAGCGCGCGACGAAAGCGGAACCGGCTTGCGCCGCGTGCTGGGCCCGGTCAACCTGGTCACGCTGGGGATTGGCGCCATCATCGGCGCGGGAATTTTTGTTTTGACGGGGACGGTGGCCGCCACCTTCACCGGCCCTGCAATCGTGTTGTCGTTCCTTCTGGCGGGCTCGGGCTGCCTTTTCGCCGGACTCTGCTATGCCGAGTTCGCTTCACTGATTCCGATTGCCGGTTCCGCCTACACTTACGGCTACGCCACACTCGGCGAGATCTTTGCCTGGATTATCGGCTGGGACCTAATCATCGAATACGCGTTCGGCGCGGCGTCGGTCGCCGTGGGCTGGAGCGGCAATCTGATCGCGCTTTTCCAAAGCTTTGGTGTCCAGCTTCCACCGCAAATCACCGCTCCGCCCGGGACGTTGCTGGTCTTCTACAACGGGCAATGGGCACGGCTCGCGACCATTGGACCGCTGCTGGCGAACGCGGGGATTAATCCTTCGACGCTGCCTTCGGCCCACGGCCTTCTGGACCTGCCCGCCTATCTCGTGATTGCAATCGTGACCACGATCCTCGTGATCGGTGTGCGCGAATCGGCCAACTTCAATTCGCTGATAGTGTTCATCAAGGTGGCGACGGTCCTTACTTTTATTGCGATTGCGACCGCTTACCTGCTGCGCCATCCGCAAGTCGGCGCCGCGAACTGGCATCCCTTTATTCCCCCGAACCAGGGATCATTCGGCGCATTTGGACGGTCGGGTGTGGCGCGTGGCGCAGGTGTGATTTTCTTTGCTTACATCGGTTTTGATGCGGTCTCGACCGCCGCGCAGGAGGCCCGCAATCCGCAGCGCGATATGCCCATCGGCATTCTGGGATCGCTCGCCATTTGCACCGTGTTGTACGTTGCCCTTGGTTGGACGCTCACCGGAGTCGTCAACTACACATTGCTCAATACTTCCGCTCCGGTAGCAGTGGGAATTCAGGCTACGGGCGTGCGCTGGGGCAGCATCGTAGTAATGCTCGGAACTTTTGCGGGACTAACCACAACCATGCTGGTGATGTTGCTGGGACAATCGCGAGTATTCTTCTCCATGTCCCGCGATGGACTGCTGCCGGAGTGGGCGGGCCGGGTTCATCCCCGCTTCCGCACGCCCTGGATATCTTCGATTGTGGTCGGTTTTTTTGTAGCAATCATCGCCGGAGTGCTGCCGATCAATGTGCTCAGCCAGCTCACATCCATCGGCACTCTGCTGGCGTTCGTCATCGTGTGCGCCGGAGTGTGGACCCTGCGTGCAAAGCGCCCAGACCTACACCGGCCGTTCAAGACTCCGTTGGTTCCGCTAGTCCCGATTCTGGGAATCGGTATCTCACTGGGATTGATGCTCAGCCTCCCGTGGAATACGTGGCTGCGGCTGATCGTGTGGCTGATTGCGGGAATGGCGATTTATTTTGGCTATGGCAGGAGCCACAGTCGGCTGCGGGCCCGCGAAAAGTAGAGTCCGATTCAATCTCGAATTGCTGATTGCTGATGAAGAGACGAGAAGTTCCGGTCTACCGTCCCCGAACCTGCTGCACAAACTCAGGCAGAGAAGCGTGGCCAAAAGGCGCCGGTGTCACGGTAAGCACGAGCATAAGCAATGCAAGCACAGCCAACCAGGTTCGCCCGCCCGAGACTTGTGGCCACTCGGCGACCTGCGGATGTCGAAAGCTGCTGATTTGCAGAAGAATTGCCCACACGAACCATCCCACCCAGAGGTAGTAGGCCATGGGCAAGAGAATCAGGATCGTCAGCCGTGACACCAGCTTGTGCGCCCGCGGGGAAATCGAAAAAATAATGTGTCCGCCGTCGAGCTGTCCACCGGGCAACAAGTTGAGCGACGTAGCGAACATCCCCACCCAAGCCGCAATGGCGACTGGGTGCAGCAGCACTCGATTCAACGGCAGCGCTGCCGGTCCGTGCAGCAGATTCATCGACGCCAGAAGTCGATGCACACCCCGAAAGATCAGTGGATACCCAAAGTTATATTCCGACGGGACGAAGGAGTGCGCGGGTCTGGACCAGCCCAGGGACACGATGAGCAAGACCAGCGCGACTACGAACCCCGCGATGGGTCCGGCAATTCCTATATCGAAGAGTGCGGTGCGCGAGCGAATCCGGGAGCGAATCAGAATGACCGCGCCCATTGTCCCGATCAAAGTTGGCATTGGGATAAAAAAGGGCAGCGTGGCGTAAACGCCGTAGCGGCGGCAGTATAGGTAATGCCCCATTTCATGGGCCATAAAGAACAGCATCACTGTGGCCATAAAAGGCAAGCCACCCAGCAGACGCTGGGGATGCGAGAACATCCAGTTCGCCGGAAAGTAAGGCACCGAATCATCGCCTATCGAGAGCGCCGCTTGGCCGTGCTGAAAGTTGTATTGCATGCGCGCGCCCATCACTAGCGTCGTGAAGCAGGTTGCCAATAGCAGCATCGCATGCAACCAGTAGCGTGGCCGCGGTGCGCGGGGCTCCGGGATGGGCATCGGCCGAAGGTATTCGACGGTGGACGAAGCTATAGGAGGAGTGGGTTCCGACATGCGATTATGAGCCCGCGATTCCAGCCAGGGCTTTCCTTTAGATGCTACTACGGCGGACGGGACTTATCGCAGAGAGAGCCGGAAGCTGGCGGCTAGAAGCTTGATCCTTCAATCAATCGACTGCAATTCCTTCCCGGGCTTGAAGCGCACTGCCTTGCCGGGAGGAATCGAGACTTCGGCGCCGGTGCGCGGGTTGCGTCCTATGCCGGTCTTGCGCGGGCGTACGTTGAACACGCCAAAGCCGCGCAGCTCAATGCGATTGCCGTGGGCCAGCGCCTTCTTCATGCTCTCAAAGACGGTTTCCACCGCTAACTCGGCCTTGGTCTTGGTGATACCGGTTCTGGCGACCACTTCGTTGATAATGTCGAGCTTAATCACGAACGACTCCCGGCGGTGTCAGGATGATCCCTCAAGTGCTTGATGCTATGGGAGATAAGGGAGATTGTCAACGGGAGCATCTGGAGCGTAAACGGGCTGGACCCGGGGGTGAGCGAATTTTGTAATTGGGTGACTTGTCAGACGGGGGAGCGAGAGGTTGTTAAATTCCCAAATTGCAAAATTACCAAATTACAAAATTCTTGCTACCGTTCGTTCTCGCCTTCTTTGAACATGTACTTAATGGCGGGCTTGTAGATCATCAGGTTCGGGCCGCCGTCCTCGCGGATCACCTTGATGCAGGTCTTGTCATACCACTCGATGAAGCCATGCACTTCCTCGCCATCGCGCAGCACAATCACCATCGGCGTCCGCGACTGCATCTGTTTCTGATAATAAAAATTTTCCGCGTTAGTCTGCTCCGGAGGGGCTGCCTTGCGGCCGCCCGCAGAACCCATTCCACGGTCGCCGCGGTCATTCCGTTCAAAGCTGCGCTCCGGCCGGTCGTGCCGTTCGGGCCGGTCCCGCCTCTCTGTGACCTGCATGTGATTGGAGTTGTGGTTACCGTGGTTGTGATCCGGACGCGGCAGCGCTGGGCGGATCAGCTTCCGGTTGGCAAAATTCTCCTCATCCCCTTGCGGCTGGGCGGGAGTCACATCAATGGCGTCCTTCATAGTGGCGCTACCCCACACGCGTTCGCGCTGACCGTTTTATTAGAGGGCCCTGAAAAAGTATTTACGAAGGCGTGAAATTTCACCTACCGTACCACAGGAAACCTCCCATGACAATGCCGCAGAAGTGCCATCGTGCGGAGTATGCCAAATCTTGCACACCCCCTAGAATATCGTTTCGCTACTGAGGCCCTGGCCGGGTCAAGTTAAGGCTCCGCTAACTCGTCTTCGACAGGTCCGCGCCTCTCTGTTCCCGCCCGCTCCCAGTGACCACCGCCACCAAGGTCGCAACGATCAGAAGGGTCCAGGCCAGCACTGGGGCGAATACTCCACCGTATCTCTGCTCTGCGAACTTGGCTTGCACAACGCCATTGCGGGATGAGAGCAGATTTCCCAGTTGGTAAGCGAAGCCGGGAAACGTTCCTCGAACGGCGGGCGGCGAAAGTTCATTCAAGTGCGCCGGAATCACGCCCCATGCGCCCTGCACCATAAATTGCATCAGAAAGCCGCCCAACGCCAGCATGGGCACGGTGTGCGAGTACGCCCATAGCGGAATGACTGGAATCGACAGCAGCGCGGCGATTACGATTGCCTTCCGGCGGCCAATCTTTTCCGACCATGTCCCGAACAGAATGCCGCCCAGCAGCGCTCCAATATTGGCGATGATGGCGATGAACCCGACGGTTTGCGGCGTAAACTTGTGATCCTTCGTCAGGAACGTCGGATACAGGTCCTGGCTCCCGTGGCTGAACGAATTGAAGGCAAACATCAGCACAACCAGAAAAGCAAAAGTTCCCAGATAGGTCAGAACGTCTTTTCCCATCCGGCTCTCTGCTTTCCTGGAGACCCGCCCTTGCGCCCAGGCCGGGGACTCATCAACCTTCGTGCGAATGTAGATAACCAGAAATGCGGGCAGCGCGCCGATCACGAACATTCCCCGCCAGCCCACAAAGCGGAATACCGTCCCAAAGACTAACGCCGCCATCAGATAGCCGACCGCGTAGCCTTCCTGCAACACTCCGGAGAAGAATCCACGCCCCTCCGACGGCAGCGTCTCGAAGGTCAACGCTGCCCCCACGCCCCATTCGCCCCCCATCGCGATTCCGAACAACGCACGCGTGATCAGGAACACTTTCAAGGACGGAGCGAATGCCGACGACAGTTCAAACACCGAGTAGGCGATGATGTCGAGCATCAGCGTGGGGCGCCGACCGAAGCGGTCCGCCATCATTCCAAAGAGAAATGCGCCAACCGGACGAAAAGCCAGCGTGATGAAGATCGCCTCCGCGACGCTCGAAACCTTCGTCTGGAACTCAGTTGCGATGGCGCTGACACAGAAGGTGAGAATGAAGAAATCAAAAGCATCGAGGGACCAGCCTAGAAAGCAGGCGATAAATGTATTACGCTGCACCGGCGTGAGCCGGCGAAAATGGCCGATGAATTCCATTGAGGTTCTTCCGCGCAACTCAGTACGCGCTGAAATGTCCCGCGAATGCTAGCATAGGTTTTTCAATTGGCAATCTGGAATCACGTATCGGCAATACTCACGCCATGCCCGACCTCGACTCTCGCCAACGCCAGGTGCCCGACTCGCTGATGCTCACCGGCTTCTGGTATCGCGCCTTGCCCGCCGATAGGGTCCATCGCAACCAACTGCACAAGGCCATGCTGCTCGAAATCCCGCTGGTCATAGGACGCGACCTCGCCGGCCGTCCCTTCGCCTTGCGTGACGCGTGTCCCCACCGCGGCATGCCGCTGCACTGCGGCAAGTTCGACGGAGAGAATCTCGAATGCTCCTACCATGGCTGGCAATTCGACGCTCACAACGGCCAGTGCCAGCTCATCCCCTCGCTCACCGCCGACCAGAATTTGAAAGTGGACCGTATCTACGCCGGCAGCTATCCCTGCGAAGAGCAGGACGGTTTCGTCTGGGTCTTCATCCCGGATCCCGGCGCGCCAGGGGCGGGATTCAGCAAACGCGAAGAGGCTCCCGAGCCAGCCCCAGTGATCGAGAAATTCAGCAATAAATACAAGCTCGCCTACCTCACCGCCGACATGCCGGTCAGCATCGATCACGGCATCATCGGTCTCATGGATCCCGCACACGGGCCGTTCGTCCACCAGGCATGGTGGTGGCGCAGCCGCCACAGCATCCATGAGAAGCACAAGAATTTCGAGCCCATCCCGAATGGCTTCCGCATGAGCGCACATACGCCCAGCTCAAACTCCGCGCCCTACAAGCTTTTGCGGCTCTACGCCGCCGCCGATTCGATCACCACCACCATCGACTTCGTTCTCCCCAACCTCCGCAGAGAAACGATTCAGGCAGGGAAGTACTGGTTCTCATCGCTCACCACGGTGACGCCCATTACCCGCAGTCAATGCCGGATCGACGTGGCCGCCGCCTGGAACATTTTCCGCTGGATGCCGTTCGGACCCGAGTTGCTAAAGTTTGTCTTTGCGAAATTTGTCGAACAGGACCGCCGCACCATGGAACTGCAATCCGAAGGCCTGAAGCACAATCCGCATCTCATGCTCATCGACGACGCCGACCGCCCCGCCAAATGGTATTTCCAGTTGAAGGCCGCGTATCTCGAAGCGAAACGCACGGGTGGCGAGATTAAGCACCCCATGGCGGGCCCGGTTACGCTAAAGTGGAGAAGCTAGTCCTTCACCAGCCAGTCCATCGCTTCCTCGCGGGTCTTGAAAGTGGGCAGATCGCGTCGCGAGAAGTTTTTGATGTGCTCGAAAAATATCGGGGGCAATGCTTCGATCCCCACCCACGCCGACCGCTTCACATGCGGCCGGTCGAAGACGGCCGCTTCTTTCAACCGGTCGATCGCAATGCGGTCAAACTCCGTGCCCGTAAAGTCGGCGAGTAACAGTACCGAGCCGCGAGGTTCGCTGGTCACATAGGATGGAACCAGCAGGGCAGCGTTCTCGAGTTCTCTTGGCGTGCAGTGAGAAATATCCACCAACAGAATCTGCTTGCCCTGGTGTTGGATGAAGCGGATGCGGTCTTCCATAAGCACCTGCCGGCGGCTGAAATGCTAAGTCCCCAAAAGCGATTCCACGACGGTATACACCCCGTCCAGCGCAGCGTCCAGCGCGGCGGCATCTTTCCCCCCGGCCTCTGCGAGATCGGGACGGCCTCCGCCCTTGCCGCCAACCTTCTGCGCCACCGGCCCAATCACCTTACCCGCCTGCACCCGGCCAGTCAAATCTTTAGTGACGCCCACGATCAGCGACACACTTCCATTCGACGCCGACCCCAGCACCACCACGCCAGAGCCAATCTTGTCGCGCAGTTGATCGACCAGCGTGCGCAACTGCGCGCGCTCAAGATTGTCCACGCGGTGGGCGAGCACCTTGACACCCTTCACGTCTTTGATCTGATCGCCAATGTTCGCTGTCGATGACGCCGCCGACTTCATCCGCGCCGAATCCAGTTCGCGCGTAAGCCGCTTGATCTCAGAATCTTTCTTCTCGAGTTCGGCCTTCAAAGCCTCGGCGGGCGAAGCCGTTCCGGTGTGCGCGTCAATCTCCTCGGACGAGGGTGCCCCATCCTTGCGCGCTTTTTGCGCAAGGGTGGGAGAGGCGAAAGCCGACACTACTTCTTCTAACTCATGATCCTTGCGAAAATGCGCCAGCGATCCCAAGCCAGTAATCGCCTCCACCCTCCGCACCCCCGACGACACGCTGCCTTCCTTCAAAATCTTGATCAGTCCAATCTCGCCTGTAGCGCCAGTATGCGTGCCGCCGCAAAGCTCGGTCGAAAAATCGCCGATCCGCACCACGCGCACCTTGTCGCCATACTTCTCGCCGAACAGCGCCATCGCGTGATAAGCATTGATCGCTTCGTCGAGAGGCACGTCGGTAATAGTCTCGACAATCTGATTTCGAAGCACTTCCCTGTTGATGATGTCCTCAATATCCTGCAACTCTTCATCTTCGACGGCGGTAAAGTGCGAAAAATCAAACCGCAAATGATTCGGCGCCACCAGCGACCCCGCCTGCTTCACATGCTTCCCCAAAACCCCGCGCAGCCCTGCATGAAGCAAATGCGTAGCCGTGTGATTGCGCATGGTGGATTGACGAACGTCAGCATTGACCACAGCATCAACTTTGTCGCCCACGCGCAGCGCCTGTTTCGCAACAACCTGATGCGCCCGAACACCCTGAATCGGCGAATAGCATCCCATCACGTCGGCAACAACAGTATTGTGATCGTCCGAGTAAAACCATCCGCGGTCGCCAACCTGCCCGCCGGAGGTAGCATAGAATGGGGTGTGGTCGAGGATGATCTCGGCCTCATCCCCGGGCGCAAGCTCCTTCACCCCCAGGCTATTGTTTACGATGATAGCAAGCACTTCGCAGCCGTCGAAGCGAGTCTGGCGGTAGCCTTCAAAGATGGATTTCGGAAGTTGCTGGTAGACGGGGTTCGCTGTTTGCTTAGAGCCGCCTTTCCAGGACGCGCGCGCGCGGGCCTGTTCGGCCTCTAGCGCCCATTCAAATCCTTCCGAGTCAAAAAAGACACCAGCGTCTCGGGCCGCGTCCTCTATGAAATCGCGAGGGAGTCCGTGAGTAGAAAACAAATAGAAGGCTTGTTCCCCCAGGAAAAACGACTTTGGCCTTCTGTAGTCCGTTTGGAAATCGCGATCAGGGTCTGAGCGAGCATTTAGGAGTCCCATGGTGGTGGGAATCAGATCCACCCAATCCGTGCTCAAGGTGTTCCGAAACTCGACTTGGTCTTCCCATGAAAACGTTGGACGAGCGCCGTAGGCGCCTCCCCATTCCTCCCACACTTCCCTTGATCTCTTTCTGAGCTTCGAAACCGCACTGCGCTGACTGTCGAACACTTTTTCGAACGTACCGTCTCGTCGGAGGTTCTCGGAATCCTTCACGATACGACGAATCTCGTCGTCCAAGAGGTCCTGCGTGGTTCGCAGCAGTTCTAGGAACCTCTTTTCTTCCTTCTCGATCACGCTGGCTACACGATCCGCGCTTTCCGCAAGCTCCGGATACGCGTCCCTCATGACATCAACAACGGACCGAACCATGGCATGTAAGCAGGGCTTTCTCTGCCCTAAAAGCGTGGCGTGGCGGACGGCACGTCGTATGATTTTTCGAAGAGTATAGCCGCGCCCGAGATTGTCAGGCCGCAAGCCGTCTGAAATCAGAAATGTTGCAGCACGTGAGTGGTCGGCGATGACGCGCAGAGAAGCCGCTGACCTAGCCTTAGCCTCTTTCTGCAATTCATTCGTAAGCGAGGTGCCTGTTAGTTCCGCGGCCCGCTTGATCAGAGGCGTGAACAAATCAGTTTCATAGTTCGAGATTACTCCTTGGAGCACCGCAGTGACGCGCTCCAAGCCCATGCCTGTGTCGATCGACGGTTTGGGAAGCAGCCTTGTGACGCCGATGTCGCGATCATACTGCATGAAAACCAAGTTCCAAATTTCAACGTAGCGTCCGCAGTCGCAGGTGAAGGCACAATCGGCGTGACCCTGTTCCGACGCCCTCGGTCCCATATCGTAATGAATCTCGCTACATGGGCCGCAAGGACCTGTGTCGCCCATCTGCCAAAAATTGTCTTTCATTCCCATGGCGAAAATACGCTCTTTGGGAACACCCACCTCGAGCCAAAGTTGTTCAGCCTCATCGTCACGAGGAACATCGAAGCCGGCTTCAAGCGGGCCCGCCCCCTCGAAGATGGTCACGTAGAGCTTGTCCTTATCAATCCCGAACCACTCCTTCGAAGTGATCAACTCCCAAGCGTAAGCGATGGCGTCCTTCTTGAAATAATCGCCGAACGAAAAATTCCCCAGCATTTCAAAAAACGTGTGATGCCGGTTGGTGAAGCCGACATTCTCCAGGTCGTTGTGCTTGCCGCCGGCGCGCACGCATTTCTGCGACGTGGTGGCGCGAGAGTAGTCGCGTTTTTCCAGGCCGAGAAAAACGTCTTTGAACTGGTTCATGCCCGCGTTGGTAAACAGCAGCGTAGGATCGTTCGCCGGCACCAGCGACGACGAATGCACCTCCTTGTGCGGACGCTCCTTCTGCTGCACAAAGAAGTCGAGAAACTTGCGGCGAATTTCAGAGCCAGTCATCATTTCGGTGAGCGAAAGCCAATTCTAAATGAAAACCGCCCATCGTCTAAGGTCAAGCCACATTTCTCACACCAAAGACGCGGTGAACCACCGGCCTCAAGACAATTGCGAGCAAAAGAAAAGGGGCCACGCACAAATCTCACGTGGCCCTCGACACAGGAACTCTCTCTGGCGTTACTGTGGTTTCGTGGTGTCAGCAGGCTTGTCGGCAGGTTTGTCCCCGGCAACCTTCTTCATCTCGTGCCCAGTGTCCTTGGCGCCAGTCTTAACGGCGCTGCCGGTCTTCTTGGCAACCTTCTCTGTGCCCTTTGCCGTATCTTTAGCCACCACTTTGGTTTCGTGACCAGTCTTGTCTGCGGCTTTTTCTGTGCCTTTCGCAGTGTCCTTTGCAACTACTTTGGTTTCGTGACCGGTTTTATCGGCGGCCTTTTCTGTGCCCTTGGCCACGTCTTTGGCAACTTTCTTGGTTTCTTTCCCGGTGGCCTCAGCGCCCTTCTTAACGTCGGTGGCGGCGTCCTGAGCCAGCGCAATCGGTACTGCGGCGAACAACAATGCTGCGAGCAATGCTTTCCAACGGAACGTCATAGTGCCTCCTGAGAAACGGGGGTTGGGATCGGTCTTGGAGTATGCAACATCGAGACGGCTTTTGCCAAGGGGATCTTCTTTCTTGGACGCCCCGAACGCACCAGAAGATGCTCGCTCGCCTCTTAAACCCACGCTGCTCAAGCCCTTTCGCTCTCCAACTCGCTCAAGGTCTCTTCATCCACGTCCCACTTTTTCAAAATCGAGAAGATGGTCTTGGTCCCAAACCCGCCGCGGGCCAGTTGCCGGAAAATGCGTGCCGTCTGCTTCTGATCTTTGGGTTTCACCAGGCGCTTCTTTCGCAGATACTCCCGGGCCTGCTTTTCTTCGCTGACGCCCTCGAATGCCGCCTCTACAGCCTTATCAATCACGTCGCTGTGCATGCCCTTGATCTTCAAATCGGTGACCACGCGCATCCGTCCAAACTTCTGATTGTCCCGCCGCAGTGAAGAAAAATACGCAGCATACTGCGAATCGTTCAGGTACCCGCGGTCCTTGAGTCGTCGAATCACCAACTCGATCAGCGTTTGACCGTACTCCGCCTCGGCGTCTTCCACCCGCATGCGCAGCAGGCGCTTCAGTTCCGAGACTGTCCGCATACGCCGGGCAAGCGCTCCCACGGCATATTCGTATAACTCCTCTTCGGAATAGAACCGCTTCTTGGGACGCGGAAACGCCATTTGGTAACGATAAACCCAATTGAGCGTGGGAGGGAGAAATATCAGTGAAGGACGATCGCGGATATCTGGAGGTCTTAGGTCTTGGGTGTTAGGCCTGGCCTAAGACCTAACACCGGGGACCTGAGAACTGAGTTTTACCGTCCGCCGAATCCAGCCGACTGCATCGACTGCCGTGAGATGTCGGCGGTCGAAGCGATGCCCTGCATGCGCAGCTTGAAGTCGTCGGCGTTGGAAGCGTTTTCGAGAGCCGTTTCGTAGTTGACCAGCCCCGCCTGGAACAGGTCCCACAACGATTGGTCGAAGGTCTGCATGCCATATTGCGACGTACCGGCCGCAATCGCGTCACGAATCGAGCGCGTTTTTTCCGGCACCAGCACGCACTCGCGAATAAAGGCCGTGTTGATCATGACTTCAACCGCGGGCACGCGCCCGTCAGAATCGCAGCGCCGGACTAATCTTTGGCTGACGATTGCCCGCAGCACCGCCGCCAACTGAAGCCGAATCTGTTTCTGCTCCGGCGGCGGGAAAATGGAGATAATGCGGTTCACCGTTTCCACCGCGTCCAGAGTGTGCAGCGTCGAGAACACCATGTGGCCGGTTTCGGCCGCATGCAGCGCCGTCGAAATCGTTTCCAGATCTCGCATTTCGCCGACCAGAATCACGTCCGGATCCTGACGCAAAGAAGCGCGCAACGCCGCGCTGAACGAAGGCGTGTCCACGCCAATCTCGCGCTGATTCACGTACCCCTTCTTGTCGCGATGCAGAAATTCGATGGGATCTTCAATGGTAATAATATGTTCGGCGCGGCTGGAGTTCACTCGATCCACCATCGCCGCCAGTGTCGTCGACTTACCCGAACCGGTCACGCCCGTCACCAGCACCAGCCCGCGCGGCATTTCGCAAATCTGCTCCACCACCTTGGGCAGGAACAGCTCATCGAGAGCGCGAATCTTGGTGGGAATAACGCGCAGCACAAGTCCTACGTTGCCGCGCTGCTGGAAGATGTTCACACGGAAGCGCCCCAGCCCGGCCACGCCGTAGGCCATATCGATTTCCGTGGTCTCTTTGAATTTTTGTTTCTGCCGCGCCGACATCATGCTGAACGCCATGGTCAGCATGTCTTCCGCGCTCACCCGCGGCTGTTCGGTCAAGGGCGCCAGTTCGCCATCAACACGCAGGTGAGGATAGTTTCCCACCTTCAAATGCAAGTCAGAGGCGCGCCGTTCCGTAGCAATCCGCAGCAGATCGTCAATATTCATCGCAGACGTTTTCCTGGGAGGCGGTTGGCCTCCAAGCTCTCCTTATGATGACCCGAATCGTCACCTTCCCCAAGATGACCTTGGTAACGGCCCCTTTCTGGCAGGTGGACAGCACCTTAAGTTTCGGGGAGGGCAGGAGAGTCCTTCAGGCGCAGTCACCGTGAATCGTGTTCTAAAAGGGTTGACTGCGCGAATGGCAAGGTCTACGCTCACGTGAGCGCTAGGGGCGCATCCAGTCCGCGGAAAGGGCCATGCCCACCCGACCAAATCGAAACTGAAGGTTGCGAACCTTCTTTCAGCCTGACCCGTGCGGACTCCAGGCGTGCAATGAAAGGAGATTCCTGTGTTTCCCAATCCGCAAGACGCCCTTCCGCTTCCGCCGCGCCCCAGCCCCGAACGCTACAAGAAACTAGCAAAAGAACTGGTTAAAGCCTGCAAGTCCGCCGAGTCTGACGCAATTCGACGCTGGTCCGAAGAGTGGGTTGAAGCTCTGGTCAAACTGTCGGGTCTGAGGATCGCGCAAGGGCTTCCCGTGCGCATCCAGCGCTGGATCGATGAGGTCGAGGAGTTCGCAAAGAGCCAGTTGTTGGGCAGCGAACCAGCCGACAGAAGGTGCGCCCTTGCCGATGCGCAGTTCGTGATCGCGCGTTCGCACGGTTTCGAGAGCTGGCCGAAATTCGCAAAGCAACTCACAGCGCTTGCGCAGAAGAACTCGTCGGTGTCGAGATTCGAAGCCGCGGCCGATGCGATCGTCAGCGGTGACGTCGCGACGCTGAAGCGTTTGCTGCGCAAAGAGCCGGAGCTGATCCGCGCGCGTTCGACGCGCGAACACCGCGCCACACTGCTGCACTACGTCTCGGCGAACGGCGTCGAAGGGTATCGTCAGAAGACGCCGAAGAACATCGTCGAAGTCACCGAGGTGCTGTTGAACGCCGGCGCGGACATCGACGCGACGGCTGACGTGTATGGTGGTGGATGCACGACCCTGGGCTTGACGGCGACCAGCGTCCATCCTGAGCGCGCCGGTGTGCAGGAAGCGCTGCTCCGGACATTGCTGGACCACGGCGCGACCCTCGAACAGCCTTCGATTGCTGGCCATGGGCAATCAATTGTGATTTCCTGCCTGGCAAACGGACGCCCGCAAGCCGCCGCCTTTCTCGCCAGTCGCGGTGCACACCTCGACCTGGCGGGAGCCGCGGGGCTGGGCCGGCTCGACATCGTCAAAAGCTTCTTCGAACTAGGCGGCAGCATGAAGGCGAACGCAAACAAAGAGCAACTGAACGAAGGGTTTGTCTACGCGTGCGGATACGGTCACTACGGCGTTGTTGAATTTTTGCTCTCCAACGGCGTGGACCTGGCGACGCAAGCGGGCGGCCAAACCGGATTGCACTGGGCCGTTATCGGCGAACATCTGGACACAGTGAAGCTGTTGCTGCGCCACAACGCTCCGCTGGAGGTGGAGAACATGTTCGGCGGCACGGTGTTGGGTCAGGCGCTGTGGTCGGCGGCGCACGGCGGCGATCCGCGTGCTTATATCGCCATTCTCGAGGCGTTGGTTGCTGCTGGCGCGAAGGTGCCGGAGCGCCATGTGCCCGTGAACGCGTTGGTGAACGCATGGCTCGCGCAACACGGCAGCCGTGCCGAACCAGGCTGGTATTGGTACGGCGAAAAACCACATCGCGAGAAGTAGTCAGTTCTTGAGCGCCTCAAGAAAGAACTTCGAGCCTCTACCAGGGGGATGACTGGCATGACAGCCTGCTTAGATGTAACTGTTGTTAAGAGACCAATGGCGATAAAGTCAGAACCTGTCCAGTATTGCGACGCTTGTGGAAGGCCTGCGCTGTAGGCTGCTAGCGGATGTTCAGGTCAACGTAGTGGGCGAAGCTGGAGAGCGCTACTTGGTCGTTACCGGGTATGTAGAAGCCAAACTTGCCCGAACTGAGATTCGCGCCGGGCTGCGTCCAGCGATCCAGGACGGTCACACTGTCACCGTGCTTGATCTGGTGGACGACCTCCGCGGGGCTAACACGGATAATTAGCGTGCGGAAGCTTTTCCTGTCGCCTTTATCAGGAACTTTGGTTGTGTCCGTTTTCTCCCCGTTGCGAATGACCGTGCGGTAGAAGTTATCGTCGTCCATTTGGAAGAGGACGTAGTTCTTGGGGTCTTTGTAGTTGAGCACCCATTGCAAGAGGTGGCCCTTGGCAGGCATCGCGGAAAAAACAAATGTGCCCGAGGCCGGAACCGCTCCGTACAGGACGAAGTCTCCGCCCTTGTGAATGAAAGAATCCCGCTCAGGCTTCCAGGCGCCGGGGTCATCCCACTTCGACATGCCGCTGGGGGCGAGAGACAAATCCAACGTCTTGGATTGTCCGGCTATGACTTCGAGCGTGGACGAGCGAGTGAACCTTTCGGCGGTTCGCGTAGTAAGAGTGTAGGTGCCGGCGGCAAGATTGAGCGGGACGCCACTACTTACCATTTTCAAAAGATTACCTCTCACGATTGCAACATTGGCGTCGGCGGGCGCGAAGGTAATTTTCAATTCGCCCAGCGCGGAATCCGGTGCGGCTTCCAGCGCGGCATCCGCACCTGCCAGAGATGTGGTTCCTCCCACAACGAAGTGTTTCTTGAACTGCCGGGTCTTGAATCGCTCTTTGCGCAGTTCGACAGTATGGTCCCCGGGATTGACGCTGGAGACGGAGAGCGTGCCATCGGGCTGAATGTTGCCGACGGGAGTTTGATCGACGAGGACAGTGGTTCCGGGAGCGCCGCCCTGGATGGTCAGCGAGGCCAGGCGAGGCTGCGGTTGCGGTAGGAGTTTCTGCGGTTGCAGGTTCAGGTTAAAGACAAGCCTGGCCTGTTCGCCCTTACGAATGCGGATCTCTTGTTGCGGAGGATCCTGAAAGCCGCTCTTGGAGACTTGTACAACGTAGTCCTTGAGTTCGAGATTCGGCAGGCGCAACTGGCCGGCTTGCGTGAGTTGCCGTTGAAGTTTTCCATTGAGAAAAACTCTCGCGTCGTCTTGGCCGGCAACGACGACGAGCGTGCCCAGGTTGTGACCGGACTCGGCGGGCGGCTGATCATTCTGCGTAACTTCGGGCGTAGCTTTTCCAGTGGTGTTGCCGGAAGAACTGGGCATAGCAGGGAGAGATGGTTCGGGAGTTGCTTGTGGCAGTGCCGCTTGTACGGGAGTTGTTTGTGCTGAAGTTGCTGGTGCGGGGACGGAGACCTCTGGGACGGAGACGGTGGGAGTAGCCGGTTCGGTCTTCGCTACCGGCGGGGCGTAATGTCTTCGTGTGATGAAAAAGGTCGTTGCCACCAGAACTATCGCAGCGGCGGAGACGAGGATCAGCGTTGCTGAGTTCGAACCTGCGGGCGGTTTAGGCCGGGGTGGCCGAGATGCGATTTTGGCTGGCGGTTCGGAAGGCTCAGCGGCGCGAACGGTGGCGGCTTGCGGCGGGGGGAGTTGCGGCTCTGGCGGAGTGGCCGGGGCTAAGCGCACCGGCGCAATGCTGGGCGGAACCCTGCGCGAACGAATTTTGCTCGACCGGACATTGTTTGACCGAACATTGTTTGACCGAACAGTGCTCGGCGGAACTTTGCTTGGCGCAACAGTGTTTGACGGAACTTCGCTGGGCCGAACCTCGCTGGGCCGAACCTCGCTGGGCCGAACCTCGCTCGGCGAAACAGCGGCGGTCGCAACGTCCTGAGGTGGGACCGGACTTGGTGGAACAGCGGCGGTCGCAACGCTCTGGGGCGCGGCCGGGCTCGGTGGAATAGCGACAGTCGCAGCGTTCCGAGGTGGGGACGGGATTGGCGGAAGCGGGCCTGGCGCAATCCGCCGGGTAGCGTCGCGTGAGGCCTCGAGACCGCTGGGGCGCGGCACGTGAAGAATTACGGTAGCACTCTTCCCGCGCGGCGAGGCGGCGGAACTCTCCTGCGAGACTAATCCCAAGCGGAGTAGCAGGGCATTGGCGATAGACAAGATTTCGCCATCCGTCCAATACTTGGCAGCCACCATTTGTATGCGCTCGGCCAAAGCTTGCTTTGCAGCAACGTCAGTGGCCCCATCGATTTCGCGCTGCATGCGCCTTAGGTCTTCCAGGTCGCCGCGGCGGGCCTCGCGCCGCCGAGCATCCTGGTCGCGCTGGATTTCATCCTGAATCAGCAGCAACTTGGGATCGTGAGGGTGAACCGCCAATCCCTCTGCAACCCAAGCCAGGGTTGCGAACAGATCACCCGAAGCTTGCAGCTTCCGCGCTCGCGAAACCCAGTCCTCCACCGAGCTTGTTTCTTTCCTGGCAACAATCCGGCTGAGGATGGTTTTAGCCGTGGGATGCGCCCGGTTCAACACCAGTGCCTGATTGGTCAGCGTCTCGGCTTCCAGCCAATCGGTTTCTACAACCGAATGCGCCTGCTCGACCAGCGCATTGGCCAGAATGGCGCGGGCGAGAGCATTGTTCTTATCTAGTTCGTAGGCTTTGCGCAACAACTGAATCGCTTCCGCGGACTTCTGCTGCGCGAACAGTTCCTGGCTTTCGGTGATAAGGCGGTTGGCTTCGGCATTGCGCTTGACGCCATCATGGGCGAGCTTCTCCATCTCGGACAATTCAGCATCGTTGGGGAATTCGGCGGCAGCTCCCCGGAACAATTCCAGGGCGCGAGAGTAGTCGCCAGAACCCAGACAGAGGTTGATCTGCCCAACGAGCTGCGTCTTCGATTCCGTGCCGGTCTGCTGGTCGCTTCTTTGCCCCAAGCCGCTCTAACCTCAAAGCTCAAGTCTGGATTTCGATGGTTGCGCAAGATCTACGATGGAGGCCAACAACGCCACGATCAAAGCTATTCCACATCGCAAATCTCGCCCTGACTGCCCACATTAACCAATTATCACGGAGTATCGGTACCGAGCGCAGGTGACGGACGTAATCAAGCCATTACATTCAAGGCCCCTCCAAAGGGGTCAACGAGCGCATGGCGACGTTACGCCAACCATCCTTCCCAGGCCTGCCACCCCGCCTTGATTGACCTTGACCCTCACCCACACATAAGATTCTGCCCGAGCAATCAACGAGACCATTTTCCAATCGCACCGTCTAAGAGTTCGGACAAGAGTTCGCAGTTCCGGAGGATCTGCATGCCCCATTCATTTTTTCGCCGTAGAGAACCGGCTGTATTCGCCCTCTTCTGCATTGCCCTAACCACAACCGCGCACGCGCAGAATTCGCCTGGCCCACAGCCCGTCCCGCCGCCTCCGCCCATTGCCGCGCCGGCGGACACGCCTTATCCCGGCACAATTTCCCTGCTCGTCGATGTCACCAACGTCTCGAATAAGGTGGTGAATGTGCATGAGACGATCCCAGTAAAAGGCCGCGACATTACGCTGCTCTACCCGGAATGGCTTCCCGGCACGCACTCGCCCTCGAATCCTGTGGCCCAACTCGCCGCTCTGGTCGTCACTGCGAATGGCAAGCGCGTCCCCTGGGTGCGCGACCGCGTGGACATGCACGCCTTCCATATCGACGTGCCGAAGGATGCAACCACGCTGGACGTAAGCTTCCAGTACCTGGCGGCCCTGGATCCAAAACGAAGCCGAATCTCGGCGAAGTTCGCCGACGTTACCTGGAACAGCGTTCTCCTCTATCCCGCCGGACATTTCTCGCGCGACATTAAATTCGAAACTTCTGTCCGTTTGCCCGAGGCCTGGAAATTCGCTTGCTCGCTGGACGTGAAATCGCAAAATGGCAACCTGGTTCAGTTCAAAGAAACCACACTGAATACCCTTATCGATTCGCCCCTTTACGCCGGCGCCAATTTCAAGCGCCTGGACCTCTCCACCGGGCCGGACAATCCGGTGTACTTCGACGTCTTCGCCGACAAGCCGGCCGACCTCGAAATCACTCCCGAAGAACTGCAATTCCACAAGAACCTTGTCATCGAGGCGCAGAAGCTTTTCAATTCGCATCACTATGACCGCTATGATTTTCTCTTCTCTGTCAGCGACATCGTCAGCGGCAAAGGGCTGGAGCATCACCAATCCAGCGAGGACGGTTCTCGCGCCAATTACTTTACCGACTGGGGTGCGGGAGTTACCGGCCGCGCTCTCCTGCCCCACGAATACACGCACTCGTGGAACGGCAAGTTCCGCCGTCCGGCTGACCTGTGGACCCCAAACTTCAACGTGCCCATGCGCAACGACCTGCTATGGGTCTACGAAGGCTTGACGGATTATTACGGCAACGTCCTCACCGCGCGTTCCGGCTTGCGTACTCTGGAGCAGGCCCGCGACGTATTCGCGCAAATCGCCGCGTCGTTTGAAATCAGCCCGGGACGCACCTGGCGCTCTTTAGAAGACACCACCAACGGCCCCATTATTTCGGCTCATGGAGCCTTCCAGCAGACTTGGCCGAGCTGGGAGCGTTCCTTCGACTACTACCCTGAGTCAGACCTCGTCTGGCTCGACGCCGACACGAAGATCCGAGAACTGAGCGGCGGTGCAAAATCTCTCGACGATTTCGCGAAGCTCTTCTTCGGCATCAACAACGGCAGCTACGTCACCGTTGGCTATACGCTCGACGATCTCGTGAAGGCGTTGAACACCGTGCAGCCCAACGACTGGGCCGGATTTTTCCGCACCCGCGTTTACGAAGTCAGCCCGGACGTTCCCGAGAACGGGTTCACCCAGGGCGGCTATCGCCTCGTGTACAACGACAACGAACCGGAGTGGCTGAAGAAATCAGAGACCGTGCGCGGAGCGAGCTTCTCGACGTCGCTGGGCTTCTCGATACGGGCCGCCGGCACTCCCGAGACAAATGGCAGCCTCGATTCCGTTGGGTGGGACAGTCTGGCCTTCAAAGCTGGCATCACGCCCGACATGCAATTGATAGCCGTCAACGATCAGAAATACACTGCCGCCGGCTTGCGCGAAACCATTCTCGCCGCAGAAAAAACTAAGGATCCGATTAGGTTCTTGCTGAAGCGTGGCGACGACTTTGTCACCATCTCTCTCGACTACCACGGCGGAATGCGCTATCCGCACTTGGAACGGGTCGAGGCAACGCCCGACCGGCTCGACGCCATACTCGCGCCGGCAAAATAGAAGAGTATTGCTGGAAGACGACGCACGCCTTAACTGAAAGAGTTCGGTATTTGTTTGCTGTTCTGGGTGTCACGGACATCGCGTACGCCTTGTCCTAGGGTTCTAATGTCCTCTTCAATTGCGTGTGACAAGTGCTTCAGTCCTTCCAACAGGTCGATGACGCCCTGATCAGCGGTATTGTTTCTGGCCTTCTCGAAGTGACTTCTAGCTTCGCTATAGCTCATTCGATTCCTCCGGTGAATTCATTTTCTTAAGGTGGGTAAGTCGCCCTGCGAATCTCGCTCGGCAGTGGTCTTCAATCTCAAGTGTAGTCGCTTGTCCCGGCATCACTCCGAACTAAAGTTACCCGATCAGCCTTCATGGAACGGCACGGTCTCGCAATACAACGTAGGATTGCGATATGTATGTAATCACCACAAGAGCTATCCCCGCTTTCTTGCGGCCTCTCAGCGCGCTTCTGCTCGCCTTGCTGGTTTTCCAGGGCTGCAACGCGCTCAATCCCTTGTGCGGAAGCGCTAGGCCAGCCCCGGTCATTGGGTCTCTTTCTGCCAGCACGATTGACTTCACTGAAGTGCAACAGGGCTATCTTCTTACTGTGGATGGTAGTCAGTTTGTTTCGTCTTCTGTCGTGGTCATCAACGGCACGACGCTAACGACTGCGATCTTGAGCAATCAGAAGTTGCAGGTCACGATCACGACCGAATTGATCTCCGCTCCCGGAACCGCCAACGTGACGGTCAACACTCCAAGCGGGAACTCGGGCGATCTGGGCTGCACCAGCGGCGGAACGAGCCACGTTCTCGTTTTGACTATCACCTAAAGCAACGGGCCCTTCGCGACCGTCCCCGCCGCTTGGGACAACGCATCTGCCTTTGCTTTCACAACCGGATGTAAACCCAGCGCGATCGAAACTATAACTCGTCCCCCAGGCGCAGTCGCAATCAGACGATTGCCCTCATTGCGAATTTCCCCAAGGCGTATATTTTCTCCATGGGACGCCAACTCTCCCACCTGCTCGGAACGGCTGCAATGCTGCTGATCACGCTGCTCTGGCTTTCGCTGCTCAACCCGCCCAGAGCAGACCGCCTATTCGATAGCCTCGCCGGCCCGCAGCACGAGTACAAGATCGTTCTCGGCGCGGCCCTGTTGTCCACGGTGTTTTCATTCATCGCCGCGATTCGCGGTTCCAGGTGGTGGTATATCGGAGTTGCTTTATCGTCCGGAACGCTGGCATTTTTCACGTACACTCTCTCAGGCTAGGGGAGCTTACCTTCCGGCATCAGCACATCAAGGTGTGATCCCTGTCACAAACCGGGCACGACTCATAGATATCGAATTAATGTGGCCATTTCTTCTGATTGTATTCAACCGTCATGGAGGGCGCTAGGATTCGCGGCTCTCCCAGCCTATTCCCGCACCAGCCACTCCAACGCCTCTTCCTGGGTCTTGAAGGTCGTAGTCTCGCGCTGGGAAAACATGTGGAAGTTTTCCATGAGGGCGTGAGGAATGTGCTCTGCGCCAATCCAGGCGGCCTTCTTCACGAACGGGCGGTCCAGCGCCAGCACCTGTTTGATCTTCATCGCGACTTTATCGTCGATTTCTGCGCCTTGATAATTGGCTAGAACTAACACGGATTTGGGAGCTTGCTGCCCCACCGTGGTCTGAACCTGCGTGAGCAGGGGAATCATCTCCCCAGCTGTGGCCAGCGAAAAATCCAACGAAAGAATCTGCTTCCCCTGGTGCTTGATGAATCGTATCCGTTCGTCCATGAGCTTTCACCCTTAGAGTCTCGGTGGCTTTCACCCTTCCAGAAATTATTCTGGAAGCCCTCTTTGGTGATCTTCACGGAAATCTTCTCTCTTATTATCCTACGCCTGCCGGTTGGACTTCTCTATGCCGCTCGGAAGTTTAGCAGCATGCGGCGCACGATCACGCCTTGGAGCATGGGCAGCATTTGTGCAGGATTCCAGCAGAGCATGGCGCGTAACTGACGTTAACCGAGCTCCGAGCGGCCAACAGCAGACTTTGCGGCCGGGCTCGGGCGAAGGAAACTATAACCTCTACGCAGTTTGCTGTTTCTTCCGAAAGACCGGCCAGGCATCGTACAAATACAGGCTGAAGGGAATCCACCAAATCAGGTCGTTGGTCACACAGAGAATCCCCGTCCGAACCGGCCAAGTCCCGCTCAAAATGAGGCCCGCGAGCCCGATAGGACCGAAGATCTTTCCCGCAAGGCCCACCGCTGCGATCACCCAGCCTCTTTCCGGTACGCGCGCCACCTCAAGATACAGGACGCCGTACAAACCTACGACCATGCCGAGGCAGGCAAACACCTGTGGATAGTTCTCCTGTGGCATCCTCGCAAAGCGGAACAGCCACTGTGGATCGATGACCGCATAAAGACCCCACAGGATGTTATAAAGGCCAGCTGCTACGAAGACGACACGGTGGAAACGCCGACGCGCAATCATGGACGACCGTCGTGGGAGGAAACCCGTAAAGTCCACGGCCAATTTCCGCCGCGCAAACCTAGAGACGCATATAGATCACGCATCCCTGATAGCAGGACCCCCAGCGCCATTCCCGTGAGACACCAGCGCAGCATCGGCGTGGTATTCGCCGGCGCCCACCTTACGGCAGTCGGTCGTGCTCCCCACTCTCGTAGAGTGGGATACAGGTTGGCCAGCATCGCGCCATAAAGAATACCCATGGCCGCGTGCGTCAGCCGTTCCCCGCCGTACACATCCCCCAGCGGCTTGCGGACCGAAATCTCAACGATAAAATCCGCCATGGTCAAGATGATCTCTGCCACCAGCACGCTTACCAAAGCGACGGTCCACAGACCTTGCCAGGCGAACCATGGCAGCGTTGCGAAGATTACCGCATACAGAGCGTCACGCGCGGCATGTAACCTCAGTTCCGGCGCTGCTTGCGGTCCCAAGCCTGGAAGGCGCGCTCTCCACTCGTGATAGTAAGCCGTATCGAAGGCTCCAATCACGCCTTGCAGGGCCAACAGCCAGAGCGCCACCGCCATGGTTAAACCTGTTCTCGCCTCAGCTTGCCCTCGTAGGAAAACAGCAAACCGCCAAGTGGGGCGGATACTTCGACCTGAACACGAGTTTCCATTTCGCCGGCGTCGCCTGCCTCCCGTGCAGAAACCTGCGGAGCCGCCCATCTGGGCAGGGGAATCTCTGGGAAAAAAGGCAGGCGCAGCATCACCCCATCCTGCCGATAATGTATCGTATGATCCGCAAAGCTCAACCGGAATCGGAACTCGAGCGGACCAAAGGTGTCAGCCAGTAGACGACTACCGGACTCCCTTTGGACAGTGACGATAGGCTTGCCATCGAACAATCTCGTCCAGGTCTCGGATTCTCCGGTTGGGCGGACGATCAGTTCCACTTGCGCAGTGGCATTCGGAGTCGGAAGTCGCAAGAACCACAGAAGAAATTTCGCCCCCAGACTGGTCCCATGACTTATTCGAAATACTCCCTTGGCATGAACGGGGTCAGGATTGCAGTGCATGCGCTGGAGAGCAGCGTCGATTTCTGACCAGCCTACACCGAACAAGCGGGGGTACAGTGCCCCTGGAACCCGAGTTTCTCGAAGACGATTCAACCGCTCCCCATTCCGTGTCTCCATACCGGCCGCGGAAGAATTTCGCTCGACCGGAATATGGCCCTGAGGAATCACCCAACGCTCCTCGCGTAAGAGATTCTAGATCATAACCTTTGTTATCAGGACGATTTCACTCACTGATTCCGTGGCACCCGACGACGCCCTTCTACGCGCCAGCGCCTTTTCCTGCCCAGTCCCGCGCCTTGCGTCAACCGCGGTTGCAGTTGACTTATTTTTGTGACGAGTCTGGATTCATGCGATTAACGGATGAGTTACGCGTCCGAAGAAGAAGAGCCGCCCTTGCGGGCGGCTCTTTCAATTCTCGTCAGGCCGAATGCTACGCAGCGGTTTCTTCTGATACGGGAGCTTGGAACGGCTCGTCATAGCTGCCACCGTAGATCGACGGCACCTTCGATCCCATGGGACGAAGGTAGGTCGCCAGCTCGCCGCGATGGTGAATGCTGTGGTTGTTGAGGAAACCCAGATACAGAACTGCCGGAAGATTGAACACGTTGAGAAAGTTGACCGGGGTCAGCAATTGTTCCGGCGTCATCGCCGCCACGCGAGCCACGCCACGCTTTATGTTCGCGTCGTACCACTCGACCACTTCGGCGGAGGTTTGCGGTTTGTGATCGGGCGTTTCCATGTTGAACTTCAGGTCGGCAATTGCATCCAGAAACTGAATGTCGGTGTTGGCCAGATGCCACGCCAGCTCCCTGGCCGTGCGGGCGCAAGGATCGGGCTTGTAGGTCGAGGCCGCATCGGGCACGGCCGCGATTACTTTCTTGGTGATTTCCGCTTCGCGCAAGATGCCATCGAGCGTCATGGCGCAGTAGCCTTGGGCAAATTCCGGGGTCAAACCTTGTTGCTCGGACATTGTTGCCTCCTTGTGAGGGTGTTATGTATTCCTTGATCTAAGAAGCCGAAAGGGGCGCTGTGTGCGCCCCTCGGGTTCATTCAATGCCAACGGATTATACTCCGACCGGCTGCTTGCTGCGCACCGGCACGGGCGTGAGCCAGCCGTGGCGGTCGGACTTTTCGCCGCGCACGATGGCGTAAAACTCTTTCTGGATCGACCTGGTGATGGGACCAATTCCGCCGCCCTTGCCGACTTTGATCTTGTCGACGGTGCGGATGGGAGTGATCTCCGCCGCTGTGCCGGTGAAGAAGGCTTCGTCACAGATGTAGAGCATCTCGCGCGGAATCATCTGCTCGATGATGGGAATGCCGAGGTCGCGCGCGATCTGGAGGGTCGAGTCGCGGGTGATGCCGGGCAGCACGGAGTTGCCGAGCGGCGCTGTGATCAGCTTCTCGTGATGCACGATGAAAACGTTCTCGCCCGAGCCTTCGCTGACGTATCCGTTGACGTCGAGCGCAATGCCTTCGGCGAAGCCGTTGACGATGGCTTCCATCTTGATGAGCTGTGAGTTCATGTAATTGGCGCCGGACTTGGCCATCGCCGGCAGCGTGTTCGGGGCTATGCGCGTCCACGACGACACGCAGGCGTCGCATCCTTCGCTCTCGCCGCCCAGATACTTACCCCACGGATAGTTGATGATGTAGACCTCGGTGGGCGAGTTGAAGGGATTGACTCCCGCCTCGCCGTAGCCGCGGAGGATGATGGGGCGCACGTAGCACGGCCAAACGCCGTTGCTGCCAACGGTTTCGAGCATGGCGTTCACGATCTGCTCGCGGGTGTAGTCGACTTCGATGCGGTAGACCTTGGCGGAATTCAGCAGGCGCTCGATGTGTTCGTGGGCGCGGAAGATCGCGGGGCCCGAAGGCGGCGCGTAGCAGCGGATCCCCTCGAACACCGAGGAACCGTAGTGGACCACGTGCGACATCACGTGAATCGTCGCTTCATCCCAGGGGATGAGCTTGCCATTGTGCCAGATGTTGTCGGACTTCTGGATCGCCATGCGGACTCCTTGGGCTGCGAGCTTGTAACGAGGCTGAATCCTTCCTCCGGCAACGGCAGGGGAGCGAGGGTGTGAAAACCCAACCAGCGTTACAGGACATTATAGCCGAGGCGGTCGCAATGCGAGGCAAGGCCTTTTGAGAATTTCCGAAGTTCACCACACGGTCTCGACCAGCTTTGACTGGCGGATGCGCGTGTCGGCCGTGACCAGCGGCATGCCCTCGACCATGGCGGTCGCGGCAATCAGGCGGTCCGAGGGGTCTCTGGGAAAAGGGTCCGGCAGGCCCACGGCCAGGGCCGCGATTGCCGGGGTCACTGGTCGAAGAATAACTCGGGCGACGGTTTCGCGAACAAACGACTCGACGCTTCCCATGGTGACGATACGCTGGTGATGGGCCAGCCAGGCGATCTCCCAGAGTGTAATGGCGGCGACCGCGACGCCTGTGCCTTGCCGCGCTTTACGAATGGCTTCATGGGCACGCTTCGAGAGGCGCTTGGGATCGTTTGCCATCCAGAGCAGGGCGTGAGTGTCCAGCAGAATCACCTGGTCTGCCTCATTTGGTCGGCCTCATTTGGTCTCCCAGTCTTCGAGTGGAGTGATGGGGCCTACGATGTCTCCGACGATCTTTGCTTTGCCGGCCATGTAGCCGAAGATATCGTCGGCATGGTTAGTGGCGGGGACCAGCTTCACTACGGGCTTGCCGTGCTTGGTGATTACGACGGGCTCGCCGCTTTGCAACACCTTATCCATGATGGCGAGGCATTGTGCTTTGAACTTGCCTGCGGGGATCTGTTTCATAGTATGGTCATAATATTATGACTATGGGCATAATGCAAGCTTCATCCGGAGCGGCGGCGGGCGGCGTGGCGGGTTGCGGACGCCGGTTTGACCGGGGCGGGCGGCTTGGGGCGGGCGGGCTCGGGCTGAACTGCCTTGGGCTGGGCGGCGACCATGGGTGGGTGGGGCGGCCTGGTGATGCTGATTGGTTTGGGGCGCGGGATGTGCGCTAGTGCGGCGGCCTGGGCGAGCGTCTCCG